>Ga0209169_10000396_pt1 | contig 26228 bp, 23 predicted proteins | sample HubBroMetageWRM4_FD_188346 | JGI IMG/M metagenome (GOLD analysis project Ga0209169, IMG submission 188346) | Warmed soil microbial communities from the Hubbard Brook experimental Forest, New Hampshire - Hubbard Brook CCASE Soil Metagenome WRM 4... | ecosystem: Environmental > Terrestrial > Soil...
GTCGGCCAGCGCGTCGGTGGCTTTCTCGAGTTCGCTATCGGGCACGCACTCGGTGGTGATGCCCCAGTCGCGCGCTTGCTTCGCCGGGATACGCTTCGAGCGCATGACGATGTCTTTCGTGCGGGCGATGCCGACGATCTTTTGCAGCCGCGCCGAGCCGCCGGAGCCGGGAATCTGGCCGAGCCGCTGTTCCGGCAACGCATAGAAGCAGGTCTCCGACGCAATGCGGAAATCGCAGGCGAGCGAAATTTCGAAACCGACGCCGAAGCAGTAGCCGCGATTGGCGGCGATCACTGGCTTTGCACAGCGCGCCGGCGCGGCAATGTTCCAGGCAAGCTTCGACACGTGCTCGGGTGACGCCTCAAGAAAACCTCTGATGTTCCCGCCGGAGGAAAAATGTTCGCCGACGGCACGCAGCACGATGATGCGCACCTGTGGCTCCTCGTCGAGCGCCTCGAAGACGAGGCGAAGCTGGTCGCGTTGCCCCATCTCAATGATGTTGAACGGCGGCCGGTCGAGAATCACATCGGCGCGTTCGCCGGCGGCATCGATCTCGACACGGAAGCCGTCGAGGTTGGCGAGCCGCGCGTCGGTGAAAGTCATCGGAGTGCTCATTAATTGTGTCCTGTTTGAGGGCCGGAAGACTCCAGTCGGTATTCGCCGGCGACCAGTTTGCGGCGAAGCAATTTACCGACCGGCGATTTCGGAATTTCGGTGACGAATTCATAGCGCCGCGGACGCTTGAAATTAGCGATGCCGGAGCTTTTGCAAAAGGCGTCGAGTTCACTGGCCTCCACCGCAGCGCGGCGCTTGACGAAAGCACAAACGATCTTGCCCCAGCGCTCGTCCGGCAATCCGGCGACCGCGACCTCCGCCACCGCGGGATGCAACGACAGGCAGCTTTCGATTTCAACCGGCGAGACGTTCTCGCCGCCGGTAATGATCAGATCATCGACGCGCCCGGTGACGAAAAGGTCGCCGTCGGCGTCCATGCGTCCGGTATCGCCGGTAAAATACCAGCCGTCGCGGATGGCTGCCGCATCGACTTCCGGCCGCCGCCAATAGCCTTCGAAGGATTCGTCGCCGGCGAGCAGCGCGACGATCTCGCCGTCCTCGTCGACTGCCGCGATTTCATCTGCGCTTTGGGCGCCCAGTCGCAATACGCGGACCATCTGATTAATCCCGGCACGGCCGGCCGAGCCTGGGTTTTTGGCGGCGTTCTGGTCGACGGTGAAGGTGTAAATCTCGGTGCTGCCGTAATGATTCACGAACAGCGCGGGCTGGAACGCGGCCTCGAGCTTTTGTAGGAGCGCATTTGTCATCGGTGCGCCGGCAAAGCCAAGCTTACGCACCGAGGTTAAGTCCGCGCCGGCGAAGGCCGGATGGTTCACGAGGTCATGGTAGAGCGTCGGCACCAAATAAAGGTTGCTGACACGCTCGGCCGTTATCAATTCAAGTGCGCGAACGGCGTCGAACTGCGGCAAGCAGACGAAAGTGCCGCCGATCAGCGACATGGCGAGCAATGAGCGCACGCCCATGGTGTGGTAGAGGGGCATGACGCCGAGCGTGCACTCGCCTTTGGCGTAAAGGTTTTGCGCCGCGTGCGCGATCGCAGCCGCGCGTTCGGCGGAGTGCCGGCGGGGGACACCCTTGGGACGCGACGTCGTGCCCGAAGTGTATAGCATCAGCGACCAGGCGTCAGCTTTGACGCGCGGTGAGGCATCAGCCGCTTTGCCGGCGACAAGGTGCGCGAAGGGCAGGTCGGATCCGCTGGCCGCGCCAATCGCAATGCGCGGCAGTTTCGTCGCCCGCTTGCCGGCCGTCACCGCCGGCGCCGACGCATCCTGGTAGGCAATGGCGCGAGCTTCGGCATTCTCGATGAAAAAATCGATCTCGTCGTGCTTCGCGCGCCAATTGACGGGAGTGACGACGACGCCGGCGAACTGGCAGGCCCAATGAATGGTGGCGGCTTGCCAATTGTTTTGCAGCACACTGATGAGATGATCGCCGGGCTTGAGTCCTAAATCGTCGAAAGCGGTGACCAGGGCGGAAATCTTTCCGTACCATTCCCGGTAGCTCAGCCGCTGCGGACCATCGACGATCGCGAGCGCGATGGGATCGCGCGCAACGCTGGCAACAAAGCTCGTGCCGAGATCAAGCACGGCTATAATCCTTATGCCATTGCCGGTCCGCTGTCCGCGGCGCGTTTATGCTCATCGCGCTGCCTTTTACGGACCGATGGTCACGGCGGTGGTGATCACGGTGGCGGCCACTTTGCCAGGGGCAGCCACGGCGGCGGCATGGTCGTGGTCATGGACAAGCGCTGCTTGCTCGTTTCAAGCTTATGCGGATGATTTAGTTGGCTCCCCGGGCCGGATTCGAACCAGCGACCAACCGGTTAACAGCCGGTTGCTCTACCACTGAGCTACCGGGGAATTGCCGAGCTCATAGCGCAGGCGCCGTTGCTATAACAAAGCGAGCGTCCGTTTGAAAGTGGGACGAGGCCGCTACGATTCCGGGTCGTCATGGCCAAGCGCGCGATGATGTAGCCAAAGTATCTGGGCGTGGACCCGGTCAGGCCGCCTTGGCGCGCGGCTTTTTCGCTGCGGTCCGTTCCACCTCCTTGGCGAGACGGCCGCGCAACAGCGCAAGCACGGCTGCTTCTTCCGGCTTGAGGTTCTGGACGTCGCCGCGTAATTCGCTCTCCGCTTTCGACTTAAGCTCAAGCACGAGATTGCCGTCCATATAACAGTTCAGCACTTCGGGGTGGACGTAACACTTGCGGCAGATCGTGGGCGTGTTGCCTAAGCGCGCCGCTACTTTTTCAATTGCCGCGCGAAGATTGCGCTTCGCCTGCACCGCGCTGTCAAAGCTTTCAACTTCATTCAGCGCCATCGCCGCAAGAACTGTTCCGGCCCACGTCCGAAAATCCTTGGCGGTAACGTCCTTGCCGGTGATTTCCTTCAGATAAGCATTCACGTCGCTCGACGTGACGTCCTGGCAGTCGCCCGCTTCATCGACATACTGAAGCAGCTCCTGCCCGGGCAGGTCCTGGCAAGCTTTTATGATCTTGGCGACGCGGCGATCCCGCACGCGCAATGACCATTGCTTGCCGCTCTTGCCCGTAAAACGGAAGCGTACTTCGTTGCCGTCGACGGCGACGTGCCGGTTCTTCAGAGTGGTCAGCCCATAGCTATTGTTCTGCTTCGCGTAGTCCTCGTTGCCGATGCGGATCAGCGTCGTCTCAAGAAGATGAATGACGGTTGCCAATACTTTTTCGCGCGGCAGTCCGCGCCGTCCCATGTGCTCGTGCACTTTTTTGCGAATCGTGGGCAATTCGTCCGCGAAGGCGACGACATGCTCATATTTGGTGCTTTCTCGCACTTCGCGAAAAAGCGCGTGATAGCGATATTGTTTGCGTCCCTTCGCGTCGCGTCCCGTCGCTTGAAGATGACCGTCGGCGAAGGGACTTATCCAAACGTCCACCCATGCCGGGGGAATGACCAGGGCCTTGATGCGCTTGAGCACATCTGCGTCAGAGAGTTTCGAGCCGTCCGCGCGGGCATAGCTGAATCCCGTGCCAGTCTTCCTGCGGCGTATGCCCGGCCGTGCGTCAGAAACGTATCTGAGGCCCACGGATTGCGCGGCATCCTTCGGATCGACGATGCTCTGAACGTTTTCGGATGAATCCAGCAACAATCCAGCCGCCCTTTCGTATTGCTTCAAACGAACGGCCCAAAAGGAAACCGGTTCCACAATCAGTCCGCGCGGCCCTGGCGCGCCGTAGCTGGAGCCTCTCAACGGACGCCTAATTCTGCGCTTTCGCGGATGGTTTCGGCGCTGGCGACCGGTTTCGGCAGCGTTGTGTATTTGTTCACCAGAATGTCAGACAGCTCGCCCGCGTTCGGCGATTGGGTCGTTCGCTCCGGCTTAAGACTTGGAGGCCACGCCCGGAATTGAACCGGGGTAAACGGTTTTGCAGACCGCTGCGTAACCACTCCGCCACGTGGCCATCGGTCGTTTCGGCGGGACGGCCGCCAACGCCCGAGCGGCAGTCTATAGAGGAAGCCTGCGTATCCGACAACGGCATGCACAGTTAGGCAATTCATATAAGGGTCACGAGCGAGGTTCCGGACGCCGGCCAGGCCGGAAACCATCCCTTGCCTTTTTCGGCTCGCTCTCGCACAACGCGGAGCGCCTTTATTGGAAACTGACGGATGTTCGACGCGACGACCGCTCGTCGATTAATGGTCGACGGACAAATCCGAACCGCCGACGTGACCGACGCCGCATTGCTGGACGCCATGCTGACGGTGCCGCGGGAGCAATTCCTGCCGCCCACGCTCGCCCCGCTTGCTTACGTCGATGCAGACATTCCCGTTGGCAAAGGCCGCGCCTTGCTCAGGCCGATGGTGCTCGCGAAGCTCATTCAGGCGGCGCCCCTTAGCGCTGGCGAGCGCATCCTCGATGTCGGATGCGCCACCGGATATTCGGCGGCGATATTGGCGCGCCTTGGCGCCTCGGTGGTTGCCCTCGAAGAAGACGGTGATTTGGCCGCAGCCGCGAAGACGGCGCTCGGGGCAGTCGGGACCACAAACGTCGAGGTCGTGGTTGGGCCGCTCGCGGCGGGGTGGCGTGCCGGCGCGCCGTATGACGGAATCTTGCTCAACGGCGCCGCGGAAGTCATCCCGGAGGTCTTCGGCGATCAGCTAAAGCCCGACGGATGGCTTATAGGCGTCGGCGGTCGTCCCCCGGCCTGTAAAGGCATGGTTTATCGGGTTAGCGAAGGCTGCCTGGTCGGACGTCCTATTTTCGACGCCGCGGCGACCCTACTGCCGGGATTTCGCGCGCCGCCGAGCTTCGTTTTCTGACCTGCGGAAGCCTTCGGCATAGGCGGCGCCGACCTGTGGCGCATATGTGCCAGCCCCTAGAATTTTGCGAATAAAGGCGGCTCCAGGGGTTTCGCCTGTGGCGCTGGCCGAATAATGTTCCAAAGGTGGCGGCGTCGGCCGAATCGGGCCTGCGCAGGTAGCGTCGTTCGCGACGACGGGGGAAGGGCAGCGCACGTCTCATGAGTGGAAGAGGGGTGCGGGCGTATCTGTGGGTTGTCGCCGGGCTTTGCTTGGCGGGCGGAGCCATGGGCGCGCTTTGCTCGCACGCGGAAGCAGACACGCTCGAATGGGCGTTGGTTCAAGCTTACCAGAACAATCCATCTCTTAATTCACAGCGTGCGGCGTTGCGCGTTATCGACGAGAACGTGCCGCAGGCTTTGTCGGGATATCGGCCCAAGATCAGCGTCACTGCGCTGGGCGGCTACAATTACGAGAACGCCACGCAACAACTTCCCATAGCCGGTGTGCTCACCACGACGACTTACGCCAGTCAGTTTCTTTCGCGCACCGTGGGCTTGACCGGCACACAGACCCTTTTCAATGGCTTCCAGACGGCCAACCGCACCCGGCAAGCGGAAAGCCAGGTCGATGCCGCCCGCGAGACGTTGCGCGTTACTGAGCAACAGGTACTGCTGGACGCGGCCACCGCGTATATGAACCTGCTGCGCGATGGCGCGATCCTCGAGCTCAATCAAAGTAACGTTCAAGTCCTCACCGAGCAGCTCAAGCAAACTCGCGATCGGTTCAATGTTGGCGAGGTGACCCGAACCGACGTCGCCCAGGCCGAATCGCGGCTCGCCGCCGGTCGATCGGCGCTGTTGGGTGCGCAATCGAACTTCGTCACCTCACAAGCAAATTACCGTCGGGTAATAGGAGTCAATCCAGGAAAGCTCGCGGCCGGGACGCCGGTCGATCGGCTTTCGCCCAACACGCTGCCGAGGGCGATCACACAAGGCCAAACGCTAAGTCCCTCGGTACTGGCGGCGATGTACGGCGTCGACGTTGCCCAGCTTGGAGTGAAGATAAGCGAGGGCGCGCTTTACCCGAATCTTTCGGTCACGGCCGCTGGCTCGTACGGGGTCGATCCTGCCTTCGAACAAACGCGCGCGACCCAAGCCTCCGTTGTTGGCCAGTTGACCGTACCGATCTACCAGGGGGGAGGCGAATACTCCACCATCCGGCAAAGCAAGGAAACGCTGGGGCAACAGCGGCTGTCGCTCGACATCAACCGCGACCAGGCGCGGGCCACCGTCGTGCAAAGCTGGGGTCAACTCGATGCCGCCAAGGCGCAGATCGAGTCGACTACCGCCCAAGTCAACGCTGCCGAAATCGCGCTAAATGGCGTGCGTGAGGAAGCGCGGGTCGGGCAGCGCACAACTCTCGACGTCCTCAATGCGCAGCAGGAGCTGGTCAACGCTCGCGTGGCACTCGTCACGGCCCAGCATGATCGCGTTGTGGCGTCCTACACTCTTTTGGCGGCGGTCGGCGCGTTGTCGATGCAGCGGCTGGGCCTCAACGTCGTGATTTATGATCCGATGGTGCACTACCAGCAGATTCGCGATGCTTGGGCGGGCGTGCGGAATCCGGACGGTCGTTAGGCCAGTTGCCTTCGATTTTCCTGTGACGTATCCAATGTCACCATTGCATAATTTGCTTTATGTGATTCGTACCGACGGTTCCGCGGGTGTTTCGACAGTGTGGGAGCCTGCGGGAATGTCGACAATCTGGGCAAGGATGCGCGCATGACGCAACCGGCGAAGTCGCAAGAACCCTCGATGGAGGAAATTCTCGCCTCCATTCGCCGGATTATTGCGGATGACGACGCCAGCAAGTCGCCGCCCAAGCCGGCCGAAGCGCCGCGGTCGTCGTCGCGCTCCGCTGCGGCCCAGCATGTTTCGGCGCCGGTGCACGAGCCCGAGCTAGATTCGTCCGCAATTGAAGCAGAAGGCGAAGATTCGGCGGTCGCCAGTCTTCAGGATCCTGATATTCTCGATCTTACGGAGTCGATGGCGGCCCCGGAATTCACCGAGCCAGAGCCCATGCCCCAGCGAGCCTTATTGGACAAGACCCAAAGCCATCCGCGTTCGGACGATGTCGAATCCGAGCCGCTTGCGCAAGACGTTTTGGAATTGGATGAGGAGCCGGACTTCGCAGCCGCGCCCGTTGCTTCTCCTGAGTCGGAAGCGATCGACAAACAGCAGCGTCTCGGTGTTCCCGGGGTCAGCGAACGCGGGCAACTTCTTTCCGGCGCCACCACCGCGGCCGTCGATTCCGCATTCAATGCGCTGGCGCAAACAGTGTTGGTGCAGAACGCGCGCACGTTGGAAGATCTCGTTCGCGAGATGCTGCGGCCGATGCTGAAAACTTGGCTGGACGATAATCTCCCCGGTCTCGTTGAACGGCTGGTGCGGGCTGAAATCGAACGCGTCGCGCGCGGCCGCTGAGGCGCTTTCCTGCCGTTTGACGAAACCGGAGCTCGACTTCGCGATTGAAGCGATTGCGTGAAATCGATTCACGCTCCCTTAAGCGCGGCGGCAAGTTTCAGCGCCTGATCCGAAAGTATCGCCGAATCTTCCTTGAACGACGCCGGTGGTTTGAGCGCAACCCCGATCTTCCGCGGAATGACGTGGACGTGCAGATGGAACACCACTTGACCGCCGGCCGGCTCGTTGAATTGCTGGATGGTGATCCCGTCGGCGGCAAATGCTTTCATCGCGGCGCGCGCGATGGTCTGCGTCGCCTTGATGAGTTCGGCGAGCTCGTCGGTGGCGATGTCGAGGATGTTGCGCGCCGGCGCTTTAGGAATGACCAGCGCGTGACCAGGAGCGCGCGGCATGATGTCGAGAAAAGCAAACGCTTTGTCGTTCTCATAAACTTTGTGGGCGGGTAGCTCACCGCGCAAAATCTTGGCAAAGATATTGTTCGGATCGTAATCAGGCGTTGCCATCTTCTGCCCTTCGTCACTCTGCTTCGATAGCGGCATCTTGCCGGTAGGGTCCGGCGGCGGCAAGCTCTTCACCCGCGGCAGCGACATAAGCTCGTTCGCGGTTGAGATAATCGGCGATGCCGCGGCGCAACGCCGGATCGGCGATGTAGTGGGCGGAGAAGGTGGTCTTCGGCATGTAGCCGCGGGCGATCTTATGCTCGCCCTGCGCGCCGGCCTCGACGCGAGGCATTTTGTTGACGATCGCGTATTCGATCGCTTGATAGTAGCAAAGCTCGAAATGCAGGAACGGATGATGCTCGACGGCGCCCCAATGGCGGCCGAAAAGAGTATGCGAGCCGATGAAATTGAGCGCGCCTGCGATCCAGCGTCCGGCGCGCTTCGCCATGACCAATAGGATACGGTCGCGCATGGCTTCCGTGATCAAAGAAAAGAACGGCCGGGTGAGATAAGGGCGACCCCATTTGCGCGATCCCGTCTCCATGTAGAACGCAAAAAAATGATCCCAGGCGTCCTCGGTCAGATCTCGCCCGGTCAGGCAGTGCACGCTTATGCCGTTCTGCAGGGCGTCTTGTCGCTCGCGTCGAATAGTCTTGCGTTTGCGCGCCGCGAGCGCGGCAAGGAAATCGTCGAAACTGTTGTAGCCGGGATTATCCCAATGGAATTGTTGATCCGTACGCTGCAGAAATCCTAACCCGCCAAGAAAGCGATATTCGTCTTCAGCGGCAAAAGTGACGTGAACACCGGACGCCTCGTCGATGCGACAAAGTTCGACGAGCCCTCCTGCGAGCGCGCGGCGAATTTCATCCTGTTTGGCGCACGGGCGTACCAATAGCCGCCGTCCGGTAGCCGGAGTGAAGGGCACCGCAACTTGCAGCTTGGGATAATAGCTGCCACCGGCGCGCTCATACGCTTCCGCCCAGCCGTAGTCGAAAACGTACTCGCCGCGGGAGTGGCTTTTCAGGTAGCACGGCGCGACAGCGGCGACGGCGTTTTCTGAATCTCTCAACACAAGATGCTGGGGGAGCCAGCCGGAGTGCCCGCCGACCGATTTCGATGTCTCAAGGGCGGCGAGAAAGGCGTGGGAAATAAAGGGGTTAAACTTCTCATCCTCACAAGTTGATTGAGTAAGGGACGAGTGACCTCCGCTGCCAGATGCCGCGTGCGGATTTGCACAAGCATCCCATTCCGCTGCGCTGATCTCGGCGATCGCCCTTACGGCAATACCGCTTAATTCGCCCGCCTTGGCGCCCGAGCGCTCTGGCCGTGTCTCACTCTCGTCTTTGCCGCGGCTCATGGGCGACTCATTGGGCGAAAGCCTTCGAAGATGATCTGATCGGCGTAGCGCGTGGCCCGTTGCCGCTCCGCTTCCGTCCGCACCACCCACGCTATGAGCGGCAAGCACAAAATATGCCGGGCGAGCAAGGGCGCCAGCGCCGGCAGATTATCGTTCATATAAGCGACAAATTGCGGGCGCGCCGGGGCGGACGGCAGCAATGATCCCATCCCGTGACGCAGCCGCGGCGGCATTTGATCCCAATAGGGATGCGGCTTGTATTGGGCCGCAACAATGCCTCGTAGAAGTTTTGGGGCCTTTTGCCGCAGGATTTGCAATTGTAACGGATCGAACGACATCGGCGCGACCGGACCCTGATATCCCGACAGCAATGCGGCAACGCGCGCGGCAAGCCGGTCATCGCCGTCAAAGCGGCTTTTCAGTTCGGGTAACAAAACGGCGCGGCCGCCGATCAAATCGCATAAATCCGCGAGCGTCAGCATGCGCTCTGCGCTCCCCCGGAATTTGACGCGCTTAAGCTCGGCGCTCGTCAATCGATCGAGCCGGCCGTCGCCTTCAGTGAGCCGGCCAAGCACGGCGTCGTGGTGCACCATGGCCTCGCCGTCGGCGCTGATCTGCAAATCGACCTCGATGCCGTAACCGGCGGCGAGCGCCGCTTGCACGGCGCCCGCGGTGTTTTCGATAATACCGACGCCCGCATCGTGCAGGCCGCGATGGGCGATGGGTTTCGCGGTCAACCAATCGTAAGCGTGCCGCACTTTCAGGATACTTCGAACACGCCTTCAACCTCGACCGCCGCATTTTGCGGCAGCGCCGCGACGCCGACGGTCGTGCGGGAATGCCTGCCCTTTTCGCCGAATGCATCGACCATAAGGTCCGATGCGCCATTCATCACCTTGGGACCCTCGAGAAAACCCACGGCGGAATTGATGAAACCACCAAGGCGCACCACGCGCACCACGTTGTCGAGATCGCCGACGGCGACCTTTACCTGAGCGAGCAGGTTGACCGCGCAGGCCCGCGCCGCCTTTTGGCCGTCTTCAATTGAAATACCGCCGCCTAATTGACCCTTGGCGACGAGTTTGCCGGAATCGTAGCAAATCTGTCCGGACACCATGAGGAGATTACCGGTCCGCACGAATGGAACATAGTTGGCCGACGGAACGGTTGGATGGGCCAGCTCAATGCCTATTTCACGCAACTTCTTTTCCACCGCGCCCGCCATTTTCATTCCTCCGTATGGGTTTCCGATACTGGTTTTCGCACCTCGAGCAGATGACGCGCAAGCCGGGAGGCGCAGTTGCGAGCTCGAAAGAAGCTCCTTATGTTCCCGCAACGCCGCAACACGAAATCCGGAGAATTCGCGGGAGCGGGCAGGGGGCGAAGGGCTTAGTCGGCAACGGAGTACGACGACGTTATGGCTATGGCTTACCCTCTCGCGCCACGCAGTGCCACGTTGATTTGCGCGATGATGCTTGCGGCGGCACTCCACGCCGAGGCGCGCGCGCAAGACAAAGCACCCCCGTTGGTGCCGCACCGCGCGGTCTACGACCTTACGCTCGGCGAGTCTCGCGGCAACTCTCAGGTGGTCGGCGTTCGCGGACGTATCCTTTACGATTTTGCCGGCAATGCCTGCGACGGTTATAGCCTTCAATTCCGTCAGGTATCGGAGCTGGATTCGGGGGAAGGCAAAACCACCACAAGCGACTTGCGGTCGACGACCTGGGAGGGCGGCGACGCAAAGAACTTCAAATTTGCGTCGCAGAATTTTCTCGATCAGAACCTGATCGATTCAGTGGATGGCCATGCCAAGCACGGCGCGGCGGCCACCGCCGTGGATCTGGTCAAGCCGGAGCAGAAGGTCGTCGATCTTGACGCGAGCGCCGTGTTCCCGACCCAACATATGCTGCGCGTCATCGAGGCGGCGCGCGCCGGAAAAACCATCCTCGACTTTCCAGTTTTCGATGGATCGGATACCGGCGAAAAGGTCTACAACACGTTGACCGTCATCGGCCGCAAACTAACAGCCGACGAGCGCAAGCACGAAGACGCGGCAGCGAATGAACCGAAGCTTGTCAGCGTACCGCGCTGGCCGGTGACGATCAGCTATTTCGATAAAAGCAAGACTGAGGCCAACGGCGAACAGACGCCGGTCTATTCGATAGGTTTCGAGCTCTATGAGAACGGCCTATCGCGGGCGTTGTCGCTCGACTACAACGACTTCACCGTTATCGGCAAGCTGACGACGTTGGAATTCAAAGACGCAAAGCCCTGCCAGTAGCCTTGTCGATTCAGGCTTTTCGCTCCTGCTCGAAGGCCAAACCCCGCCGCACTGCGTCATCGCCGAATCGCGCGCGGACGCGGTCGACCGCGTGCTCCGCCTCCGCCGCGCGCATGTCGACAAAATCCGCCGGGTCGGCCTGATCGGCGTCTGCGAGTGCGCTGACGCCGACGCCGAGGAGACGGAATTTCGTTCCGTCGGATTCTCGCAGCAGCAGCGCCCGCGCCGCGGCAAAAATCTTAAGTGCCAGCTGCGTCGGCGCGTCGAACGAGAGAGCTCGGGTGCGAATCTTAAAATCCGCCGTCTTGAGTTTAAGCGTAACCGTCGCGCCGGCGAGCGCCTTCTGCTTCAATCGCGCCGAAACAGTTTCGCTTTCGGCCCAGAGAATCCGCTCCAGCCTCTGGAATTCGGAGATATCCTCCTCGAAAGTCGTTTCCGACGAGACGCTTTTGGTTTCGCGTTCGGGGTCGACTTGGCGCGGATCGATGCCGCGGGCGAGCCGGGCAAGGCGGCGGCCTTCCTCTCCGTAACGGCGCGCCAATTCAATCTCGCTGGTTTTTTGCAAATCGGCGATTTGGCGAAAGCCGTCGCGTGCAAGCCGCGCAGCGCTGACATTGCCGACACCAAAGATGAAACTCACCGGCTTGGAAGCAAGAAAAGTTTGCGCCTCGTTTGATCCCAGCACGGCGAATCCACGCGGCTTGTCGAGATCGGAAGCGATCTTTGCCAGGAATTTGTTGCACGAAAGTCCGATCGACACGGTGATCGCCAGATTCCTTTCCACATCGAGCGCAAACCGCGCCAGTGCTTTGGCAGGCGCCAACCCGTGAAGGCGCTCGGTGCCGGACAGATCGACAAAGGCTTCATCAATCGACAGCGGTTCGACCAAGGGGGTGAGCGCCAGCATCATGCCGCGCACCTCACGCCCCACGCGCGAATATTTCTCGATGTTCGGCCGCACAACGCGGGCATGCGGGCACAGGTCAAGCGCCTCGAACATCGGCATGGCCGACTTAACCCCGTAGGTCCTGGCCACATAGCAGGCCGCCGCCACTACGCCGCGCCGGCCACCGCCGACAATGACGGGCTCTGCGGCAAGCGATGGATCGTCGCGCTTTTCGATGGTCGCGTAAAACGCATCGCAATCTATATGCGCGATGGCAAGCTCGCCGAGCTCATCGTGACGCAACACGCGCGGCGATCCGCAAGCCGCGCAGCGCTTCGCCGGCGAGACGACGTCGGAGAGGCAATCGCGGCAAAACGCGCTCACGGCAATCGGCGTTCTCCGTTGCTGGCGAGTGCGGCGCGGGCCTGCCCGATCGCGGCTGGATCGACGCCAACACTCGTGGCGAACGCAAGTAAGAGGGACTCATCCCCAAGCATATGCTCCAGCACCCCGACAAGAAAGCGGGGCTCCTGCGCGGCGTCGCGGATTTGCTCTACCGCCAATCCGCTCGAGTGAAGGAAACCGGCCAGACGTTCCGGCTCTTCGCCGATAAAGCCAAGCGCCTGAATCGCCAGCATTTCCGCCGCTTCTTTGGCCAATCGTGGTGCCGATTTCATGCGGTCCTATTTGCCTTTCCGTAATATATCGACGTTAGTTTCAATCGTTGCAGCGGTTGCATCTGGCCGGGTCAGGTAAGGCGTTCCGGCCGGGGCTTCCGGGCAAGGGGACGGGATGGCCAAGACAGTCCTGATTGTGGAGGACAACGAGCTCAACATGAAGCTCTTCCACGATCTATTGGAGGCTCATGGCTACAACACCGTGGCGACGCGCAACGGCATCGAAGCGCTCGATCTTGCCCGCAAACATCGGCCTGATCTCATTCTGATGGATATCCAGCTTCCCGAGGTCTCGGGCCTCGAGGTCACAAAATGGCTCAAGGATGATGAGGACCTTAAAGCCATTCCGGTGGTCGCAGTAACCGCCTTTGCGATGAAGGGCGATGAGGAGCGTATCCGCGAGGGTGGCTGCGAGGCCTACCTCTCGAAGCCGATTTCAGTCGGAAAATTCATCGAGACCATCCGCCACTTCCTCGACAATCCCAAGGACCACGAATGACCGCTCGTGTGCTCGTCGTCGATGACATCGCCGCGAACGTCAAGCTCCTGGAGGCGAGGCTGTCGGCCGAGTATTTCGACGTGATCACGGCGATGAGCGGCAGTGAAGCCTTGACCATCTGCGAGCGCGCCGAATGCGACCTCGTTCTGCTCGACGCGATGATGCCGGGCATGGATGGCTTCGAAGTTTGCCGCCGGCTGAAGACCAATCCTGCCACCCATTACATTCCGGTCGTGATCGTCACCTCGCTCGATCAACCCTCCGATCGCGTGCGCGGGCTTGAAGCCGGCGCTGACGATTTTCTCACTAAGCCCATCGCCGAACCGGTGCTGATCGCGCGCGTGCGTTCGCTCTCGCGGCTGAAGATGGTGACCGACGAGTTGCGCATGCGCGCCGCTACCACGCGCGACATCGGGATTCAGTCGCCGGAACGCGAAGCGGTGGCCGATGACGGCCGCGGCGGTCGCGTGCTGGTCGTCGACGATCGGCGTTCGTCGTTTGAACGCATCGCCAGCGTGCTCGGCGCCGAGCAGACCGTCGAGGTCGAGGCCGATCCGCGGGAAGCCCTGTTCCGCGCCGCTGACGGAAATTACGACCTGGTAATCGTTTCGCTCGGGTTGGAAGGCTTCGATGCGTTGCGGTTGTGCAGCCAGGTTCGTTCCCTCGATCGCACCCGCAATGTGCCGATACTTGCGATTACCGAGCCCGAGGACAGCGCGCGTATGCTGCGCGGCTTGGAAATCGGCGTGAACGATTATCTGATGCGACCGATAGACAAGAATGAATTGCTGGCGCGTGCGCGCAGCCAGGTGCGCAGGCGGCGTTACACCGAACGCTTGCGCGATAACGTACAAGTCTCGATCGAGATGGCGATCACCGACGCGCTGACCGGCCTGTTCAATCGCCGCTACATGGAAAATCATCTTTCCGCCCTGATCGAACAGGCGACCGGGCGAGGAAAGCCGTTGGCGCTGATGGCGCTCGACATCGACCATTTCAAGTCGATCAACGATACCTACGGCCATGACGCCGGCGACGACGTGCTGCGCGAGTTCGCGCTTCGCATCAGGCGCTCTATTCGTGGCATTGATCTCGCTTGCCGTAGCGGCGGCGAGGAGTTCGTAATTGTGATGCCGGAAACCGATCTCACCGTCGCCGCCATGGTCGCCGAGCGGTTGCGCCGGCGCATTGCCGCCGAGCCTTTCTCGATCAACCAGGGAGAGCGCAGCATTCCGGTGACGCTCTCGATCGGACTGGCGGCTTTGCGCGGCGCCGATGACGGCGCAGCGAGCTTGCTTAAGCGCGCGGACCAAGCCCTCTATCGCGCCAAGCGTGAGGGCCGAAATCGCGTTGTGCCGGAAGCCGCCTGAACGGCCGTTTGCCCTCCGTCAGCTTCATTTGACGATTGCATTCGCCAACCGTTGCGCTAGGTTTGCCTGCGGTAATCAAAAACAATTGGCGATCACCTTCCGGCTGCTGAAAGCCGTCGCAGGAAGGTGCAGCGCATCGGATAGCCCTACGGAGTGCTCAGGTCCGCCGCATCTCCTGGGTCCGTGGGGTTCGGCCGGCCTGGGGGGCGGTGCGAGTGGCCTCCTCATGACGCTACTCCGGGCCGGCCACCAGCTCACGCCGTGTGCGGCTCAGCTCTATTTCGCTTTTAGAAACAAACGCCCGCTAAGAAGCAAAAAGCCCGGCGTTCGGCCGGGCCCCTGCGATTCCATTTCGGCAGTAGTTATTTGATCTGTAATTATTTGATCTTGGCCTCGCGAAACTCGACGTGCTTCTTGGCGACCGGATCGTATTTCTTCTTGACCAGTTTGTCGGTCATGGTGCGCGAATTCTTCCGCGTCACGTAATAAAAGCCGGTATCGGCGCTGGATACGAGCTTAACCTTGATTGTCGTCGCTTTGGCCATAATCGGACCTCGATATCCTTCCTGGTTGACGGTGAAACTAGTGGCGAAGCCGGCAAAGTCAAGAAAGGCCTCACACGCCGGGCGACGAGGCTCACAGCACCTCGCGAATAAAGCGCCTATGCACCATGTGGTAGAGCGGCACTGGGTGATCACGGCTCATGCCGGCGGCGATACGTTCCTGCAATTCTTCGAGCGCCACCGCGGTAATGGTGGGAATATCGAGCTTGCGGGCCTCGTCGATCGGTATCCACACGAGTTCGACGAGTTCCGCCTGCGGCCCGACAAATCCCTCGGCGCGATGAACCACCGCCGATATGTCAGCGGCGAAGAAACGGCTGTCAAAGCGCCGCGGCCGCCGTGGTGGCGTGATCGCCCGAAAGACAAAATGGATCGGGCTTAGATCCGGCAGCACGCCGAAATCGGCGAAGGCCTGCCACGCGGCCGCCGGCGTCGAGATTTTTCCCTCGGTCTTGAGCCCGAGCATCAATCCGGTTTCCTCATAGGTCTCGCGCACGGCGGCGAGCGCAAGGGCCGCGGCCTTGCCCGGGCTTGACCGCCCGGCCCGGCGCATCAGTAGCTCGGTAGCGCGTTCATTGAGCGGTGCGGCGACCGGCATCAAGCGGTCGGTGGGTTCGACCCGCCCGCCCGGGAAGACGAACTTACCGGGCAAGAACCGATGGCTGTCGTGCCGTCGTCCCAGCAGAACTTTCGGCACGGCTTGATTGCGATCGATCAGGATCAGCGTGGCCGAATCCCGCGGCCTCACATTGGCAAAGGATCGATCGCGGGCCGCTTCGGTGAGGCGGCTGGTCCTGTCGGCCGTTGCGTCGCTCGGTGGTGTCGATGGCTCGTCGCTCATCTGGCCCTGCCACGCTTTCCTTGCCGCTTCGCCCGCTGCTGGCCTTTTGGCGGCGGCGACGGCTTATGTCTTTCCCGTCGATGCGACGAGGCGCCAGCGTTTCCCACGAGCTTAAATCGCAGCGCGCCGGCAACCGGCGCCGCCTCGACCAATTCCACCGTCACCGGATCGCCGAGCCGGTAGGTCGCGGAACGGCCGACAAAGGCGTGGCTAGTTTCATTGAAACGGAAATACTCATCCCCGATATGGCGCGCCGGAACTAAACCATCGGCGCCGGTTTCGTCGAGCTCGACGAACAGTCCTGCGCGGGTCACGCCGGAAATATGCGCGTCAAAAATCGCGCCGACGCGGTCGGCCAAGAAATGCGCGATCAAACGGTCGGCAGTTTCACGCTCGGCTTTCATGGCGCGGCGCTCGGTCGCCGAGATATTTGCCGCCACTTCGGCGAGCGATCGCACGTCGATATCGGACGCAAGGCCGTCGGAACCAAGCTTCAGCGCCCGGATGATCGACCGATGCACAATCAAATCGGCGTAGCGGCGTATCGGCGAAGTGAAATGGGCATAGCGCCGTAGGTTGAGGCCAAAATGGCCGAAATTCTCCGGCGAGTATTCCGCCTGCGCCTGACTGCGCAACACCACTTCGTTGACGACCCGCTCGGTATCGCGGCCCTTCACCATTTGCAGGATGCGATTGAAGGCATCCGGGCGGAGCGCACCGCCTTTGGCGATGGAAATGTCCAGCGTCGCCAGAAACTCCCGCAGCGCCGCGATCTTCTCCGGCGACGGCTCGTCGTGGACGCGATAGATCAGAGGAACGTGGCCGCGCTCGCAGGTTTCCGCCGCGGCGACGTTGGCCTGGATCATGAACTCTTCTATCAGCCGATGCGATTCAAGCCGGGCCGGCATGACGATACGATCGACCGTGCCGTCGGATTTGAGCAGGATCTTGCGTTCCGGCAGGTCGAGATCGAGCGGGCCGCGTTCGTCGCGCGCCCGGCTCACGGCACGGTAAGCGGCATAAAGCGGCTCAAGAATGGGTTGAACCAGGGGTCCCGTCACTTCATCGGAGCGACCGGTGACGGCAAGCTGCGCTTGTTCATAATGAAGGCGCGCCGCGGAGCGCATCAACACGCGGTGGAAGGTGTGTGAACGCTTGCGGCCATCGGCGCCGATCACCATCCGCACCGCAAGCGCGGGACGGTCTTCATGCTCGCGCAGCGAGCACAATTCGTTGGAAATGCGCTCCGGCAGCATCGGTACGACCCGATCGGGAAAATAGACTGAATTACCCCGTTCGGCGGCGGTGCGGTCGAGCGCAGAGCCCGGGCGCACGTAACAGGCGACATCGGCAATGGCGACGCTAACGATAAAGCCGCCTCGGTTGCCCGGGTCCGGATCGGCCGACGCGTGGACCGCGTCATCGTGGTCTTTGGCATCCGGCGGATCGATGGTGACGAATGGAATCTTCCGCCAATCCTCGCGGCCGTCGAGGCTCGCCACAGCGCATGCGTCTGCTTCCGCGAGCGTCGCGGGCGAAAATATATGTGGAATGCCATGCGCGTGAATGGCGATCAGGCTGACGGCCCGCTCGCTCTTTAGCGATCCGAGCCGTTCAACGACCTTGGCGGATGGCAAACCGAACCGGCCATGCTGTGCGACGTCGACGGCGACGAGGTCGCCGTCGGTAGCGCCCGCAGTGTCGCTCGGCGCGATTGTGAGTTCACGGCCGAGTTGCTTTTTCTCGATCGGCACCAAGCGTCCGCCGCCGCCGGGCATTCCCCGAAAGATTCCGAGCGCCCGGTGCTTGGCGCGATCGATGAGCTTGAGGACGCGTGCCGTTGTCTCTTCGTCGCCGCTCCGTTGGATGCTGAGGAGCGCCCGGTCGCCAACACCTGGCGCGGCGTGGCCTCCGCGCCGCGAAATCGCAACGTGGATGACCGGCGCAGCGCCATGCGCGGCCTCGTCCCACTCGATCGGTCGGGCCAAAAGTTCGCCGTCGCTGTCGCGGCCGACGATGTCGGCGACCACGACCGGCGGCAACGTGCCGCTTTGATGCACTCGCTTGCGCTGCCGTTCGATATGACCGCCGTCGGCGAGTTCTCGCAGCATGCGTTTCAGCGTCGCCCGGTCCGCGTTTTTGGCGCCGAACGCGCGCGCGATCTCGCGGGTGCCGACCTTGCCGGTATGCTCGCGGATGAAGGTGAGGAGTTCCTCCCGCGAGGGGAGGGAGGAGGTGCGTTTCATAGGCGGCTCATTGGCCGTATCCGCGGCCACAGCCGTCATTACTCGGCAGCGGGCGGGGACTTTCGTGCAGGTTTGGTATCGGTAGATCTTTTCTTGGCTGTTGCCGCGCCGCGTCGTTTCGGGGAGGCCTTTATGTGCCGGGCCGTTCCGGGCGACGGCCGTGGCGTCTTGCGCCGGCGAGCGTTTGGCGTCGGCCCGCGTCCGGACCTGGCGTCGAGGAGCGCGACCGCTTCGGCGAGCGTGACGGTTTCAGGCGTCTTGTCCTGCGGCAACGTGGCATTTACGCCGTCGTGGCTGACATAGGGTCCGTAGCGGCCGTTCTTTGCCACCACCGGGCCGCCCTTGTCCGGATGGTCGCCGAGAGGGCGACCGGGGTCGGCGCCGAAGCGGCGAAAACGCGACGGTTTGGCCCGCTTTTCGGCGAGCAACGTCACGGCGCGATTGAGACCAATGTGAAAGACGTCATCGCCCTCTTCGAGACTGGCGTAGGTTTTCACGTGTTGCACGTAGGGTCCGAAGCGGCCAATGCCGGCGCGGATCATTTCGCCATCTTCGGGGTGGCCGCCGACGTTGCGCGGCAACGAGAGAAGCGCGAGCGCGCGTTCCAGGTTGACCTCTTCAATCACGGTGCCTTTCGGCAGACCGGCACGCTTGGGCTTTTCACCCTCGCTTGCTTCGCCGAGTTGAACGTAAGGGCCGAAACGTCCGCTGCGCAGCGTGACTTCCAGACCGCTATCGGGATCCACACCGAGCTTCTTGGTGCCGATGTCGGCGGCGCCGTCGGCGGACGATAGCGAACGGATATAGCGGCATTCCGGATAGTTGGAACAGCCGATAAAGGCGCCGAAGCGCGAGAGCTTGAGCGTCAGCCGGCCGTTTTCGCAATTTGGACATTTGCGCGGATCGGTGCCGTCGGCGCGCGGCGGGAAAAGATGCGGGCCAAGCAATTCATCGAGCGCGTCGATCACGGCCGAGATTTTCAGATCCTTGATTTCATCGACGGCGCCGATGAAGCCGCGCCAGAAATCGCGCAGGACGTCGCGCCATGCCACCTCGTTGTTGGAAATCAGATCGAGTTGTTCCTCGAGGCCCGCGGTGAAATCGTATTCGACGTATTTGGCGAAGAAGCTTTCGAGGAACGCGACGACAATGCGGCCGCGGTCCTCGGGATAGAGCCGTCGCTTGTCGAGCCGCACGTATTTGCGGTCCTTCAAAACCTGCAAAATCGACGCGTAGGTCGAAGGGCGGCCAATGCCGAGTTCTTCCAGCCGTTTGACCAGTGAAGCTTCGGAATAGCGCGGCGGCGGCTCGGTGAAGTGCTGGGTGGCGGCAATCTCGCGCTTGGTCAGCTTCTCTCCGGCGCTCATTGCCGGCAGGCGGCGCGCGCCTTCCTCGTCCGAATCTTCGTCCTGGCCTTCCTGATAGAGGGCAAGGAAGCCGTCGAACTTCACCACGCTGCCGGTCGCCCGCAACTCCAGCAGACGCGCCGCAACTTTTGCGGTGATGTCTACTGTCGTGCGCTCGAGCTCGGCCGATTCCATCTGGCTCGCGACGGTGCGCAGCCAGATCAGCTCATAGAGCCTGGCTTGATCGGCATCGAGGAAGCTTTTGGCTTCCGCGGGCCGGCGGCTAGGATCTGTCGGCCGGATGGCTTCGTGCGCTTCTTGCGCATTCTTGGCCTTGGTTTGGTATTGCCGCGGCGCGTTCGGCACATAGCGCGCGCCGAGATCAGTCTCGATGACGCGGCGCACGGCGGAAATAGCTTCGCCGGCGATCTGCACGCCGTCGGTTCGCATATAGGTGATCAGGCCGATGGTCTCGCCGCCGATGTCGACGCCTTCGTAAAGCCGCTGCGCCACCCGCATGGTGTGGGCCGGCGCAAAGCCGAGCTTGCGGCTTGCCTCCTGCTGCAGCGTCGAGGTGGTGAACGGCGGTTGCGGGTTGCGCCGGACCGGTTTTGCTTCGACCGCGTCAACGGTGAATGACGCGTCATCGAGCGCCCGCTTGAACGCTTCCGCTTCCGCACCCGAGCCGATATCGAGGCGCTGGAGTTTTTTGCCATCGGCGCCGACGAGACGCGCTTCAAAGGTTTCCTGGCGCGGCGTCGCCAATGTCGCGAGCAAAGACCAATATTCGCGGCGAACGAATTTTTCGATTTCAAGTTCGCGGTCGCAAACCAGACGCAACGCCACGGACTGAACCCGCCCCGCCGAACGCGCGCCTGGAAGTTTTCGCCACAAGACCGGTGAGAGCGTGAACCCGACCAGATAGTCGAGCGCGCGGCGGGCGAGATAGGCATCGACCAGGGCTTGATCGATACGCCGGGGATGCGCCATCGCCTCTTGCACAGCCTGCTTGGTGACGGCGTTGAAGACCACCCGGTCGATCGGCTGTCCGCTCAGCGCTTTCTTCTGCTTGAGGACTTCGAGCACGTGCCAGGAAATCGCTTCGCCTTCGCGATCGGGGTCGGTCGCGAGAATAAGCCGATCCGCGTTCTTGGCCGCGCGGGCGATATCGTTGAGCCGCTTTTGCGCCTTGGCATCGATCTCCCAGATCATGCGGAAATCGGCGTCGGGATCGACCGAGCCATTCTTGGGCGGCAGGTCGCGAACATGCCCGAATGAGGCCAGGACCTCGTAGCCTGGACCCAGATACTTGTTGATCGTTTTCGCCTTGGCAGGCGATTCCACTACGACGAGGTTCATCCTATCCTACTGATTCCAAGGTACTTTTGGCGGCTTTGGATGTTTTTTGCCGGCTCCCGGCCGCCGGAACATGGGTAATGCCACCCCGCCTGTCAAATCGTTACCCGACGGCCCGTTGACCGAAACGCCGGAAAGTAGCCGCCAAAAGCCGGCGGCGCGGGAGCGAATTCGAAATCGCTGCGACACCCTCAGGGGTTGCAAATGGTTAATAACCTATCTAAAAACGTGTGTAGAACTTATCACTCAACCACGCCCGCACCGTGCGGAAACGGCCGATGACAGGTAAGGACGGCGATACGCCGAACCAGGCGCCGGAGGCGGCACATTATATCGCCTCGCTCGCGCTGGAATTGGCGGAGCTCGCCAAGACGCACGAACTCGAAGCGCTGGCGTACATTCTCGATATGGCCCGGCTCGAAGCTGATCAGATCTGCAAACGTGGCCAGGGTCCGAAACTGCTTGGCGGTTAGCAGAGCGAGACCAGGCCGCCGCCGTGCCGCTCCAGGCGCCCGGCAATGTCGAGCTCCAAGAGCACCATCCGCACGACAGCGGGCGAACTCTTCGACAGCCGAATCAAGTCGTCGATCTGCACCGGTGCCGGACCAAGCAAGTTGATAATGCGCGCGCGTTCGTCAGGCGCCGGTTCGGCGGTTTCGGCCGTGCCTCCTTCGGGTGACGTCGATTGCGGTTCGCGCACCGGCATCTCCTTCTGCTCAACGATCGGCCGCAAGACGGAAATAATGTCAGCCGTTTCGGTCACCGGTGTCGCGCCTTGTTTGATGAGGCCGTTTGTCCCTTCGGCGCGGGGATCGAGCGGCGACCCCGGCACGGCAAAGACCTCGCGTCCTTGTTCGAGCGCAAACCGCGCCGTGATGAGCGACCCCGAACGCTTGGCGGCTTCAACAATGACGACGCCAAGCGAAAGGCCGGAAATCAACCGATTGCGGCGCGGAAAATCGCGAGCGCGCGGCTCCCAGCCGAAAGGCATTTCCGATATCGCCGCGCCCGATGGTAGAATCGCCTCGAGCAGGGTGATGTGCTCGGGCGGATAAATGTGGTCGTGGCCGCCTGCCAGAACGGCGACAGTTCCGGTTGCAAGGCTGGCATGATGGGCGGCGGCGTCGATCCCGCGAGCCAGACCGGACGTTACCGCAAAACCGGCTTCGCCGAGCTCGCGCGCAATCTGCTGCGTGAACTTCAGTCCGGCTCCCGATGCATTGCGCGAGCCGACGACCGCGACCATGGGCTGCGTCAGAACGACGGTGTGGCCGCGCACGGCGATCAACGGCGGCGCATCGTCGATCATTTGCAGGCGCGCGGGATAAGCCGTTTCGCCAAGCGCGACGAAATCAACCCCGAGCTTGTTCGCGGCCGCCATTTCGCGCTCGGCTTCTGCTTGGCTGCAAATCTTCATTGCGGCGTCGGCTCCGCCCCGTCGGGCTAGCGACGGTAGTGCCGCCAAGGCCGAGCGGGCGCCGCCATAATGATTGATCAGGGCGCGAAACGTGCGCGGGCCAACGTTTTGGCTGCGGATGAGGCGAAGCCAATCGAGCCGCTGCTCGTCGCCGAGGCGAAAGCTCTGATTATTTTGATCCACTTCACCCCTACCGCTGCTGCGGCCCTCAGCCTCCCCCCTTAGCCTACAACCGCCTCGCCAAGGCCGCGAGGGCGTAACGCCGGGGTTGCAGCGGCGCGGTCAAGGTGACGGGGTCTACGCCGGCCGCCAAAGTGGGTTGTGGCTAAGCGCGTGTTTCGAGTGGCGCCAATCAAGCCATCGCATTATGACCGTCACGAGGGTCGCATTGCTAAAAGCGTGGGCCGCTTAGCCGGTGCGCATTCAAGGAGCAAACATGACAAAAGCCATCTTCGTCATTGCCTGTATCGGCGCGTGCGTCGCGGCGCAGGCCTCGTCGGCGGCCGTTAAATACAAGCGCTTTCCACATTGCCCGGAGGGCTTAGTGAGTATGAAAACCTGCGAATGCCACGCAGGCACGTCGGGCAAGTATCAGTTTTGTCACGCCGGGCATTATTGCCATTCGGATGGTACGTGCCGGCAATAACCGACGTGCGATCCGGCGCATCCGAAAACTATTTTCAAGTCGGCGTAATTTTTGACTCTATGCGCGGCTCGCGCCTTTTGCGCCAAAGCTGATTTTACCCTCGGTGCCGCGTACAAGCCGCGCGACGTTGGCGCGGTGCATGATCCAGAGCAGCACCGAAAGCAGCGCGAACACGGCGGCGACGCGCGCTCCTGATAGCCACCAAAGGAACGCAGGCGTTGCCGCGCTGGCAATGAGCGCCGCGAGCGACGAGTAGCGGCTCACCGCGGCGACGGCGAGCCAGATGGCGCCGAAGACAATGGCGGCAGGCCAGACGAGGCCAAGGAGGAGACCGATATAAGTCGCCACGCCTTTGCCGCCGCGAAAGCGAAGCCAAACCGGAAAAAGATGCCCAAGGAAGGCGCCGATCGCCGCAACCAGCGCGAAGCGCTGATCGAAGAAATAGCCGGTGACGAGCACCGCCACCGTGCCTTTGATCATGTCGCCGATCAGCGTCGCGCCCGCCAATCCCTTGCGGCCGGTGCGCAGCACGTTGGTGGCACCGATATTGCCGGAGCCGACGCTGCGCAGGTCGGGAGCACCTGCCAGTCGCGTCAGCAAAATTCCGAATGGCACCGAGCCGCAGAGATAACCAAACACAAAGCTCGCCGCATATTGCAGTTCGGCCGGCATGCAGTCCCGCGCCCCTTCATCTCGGGATAGCCGCGCGGCGATGCGTGCGGCCGCGATCCAAAGATGTGGAGATCAGCTTACGCTCTCGCGCGCGTCTTGAGAACGTCGCGAAGAGTATGTTTAGCCGGCGCTCGCGCTTTTCAACGCCTGTCGTGCGGTGAAACCTGCTGCTTCGGCGTCGGCGTCGCTACCAAAGATGACCAGGTGTTTGAGCTTTTCCGTCGGCGTTCGCCCAAGCACCGCAATGCCCGGCGAATAAGTCCTTCGGATCGTGTCGCCGACCACGAGGCCCGCGGCCGCATCCGCCTCGATATCGGTCTCGCAATAGAGGCAGCGCAAAATAGTCGGCTGAGCTTGTTCCCGCTCCACGACGTAGAATTTGTTGGCGGCGTATTGGCTCTCGGCCGGGTCGCGGGTGATGCAGTTGGGATTTGCGCAATGAACGCCGGTGCCGATCGGCTGGACGTAAAGCGGATGCTCGGGCTCGGCGAAGCCGCCGACGAATTTTCGCAGCGATTTGCTTTTGTGTAATTGGAGAAGCAGCGAGATCAGCGCCATGCGCACCGGCACGCCGTAAGCCGCCTGACGGAAGTAAATGGCGCGGCGGTCGGTGTCGAACGAGGCGTCAAGTTCATTGACGCGGGGCAGGGGATGCATGACGCTCGCCTGCGAATACTTCGCCTCGTCGAGAAACTTGGCGTCAATTTTGGGATAGGGCCGATCCTTGCCCGTCGAAGAGCGTTCTTTCTGGAATCGCGTGACGTAGAGCGCATCGATCTTCTGCTGCAGCAGCAGCCGATAATCGACTTCGGGTTCGGCATAGAGCGAAAGCTGATGCGGTTGATCGGCAGTAACGTAGAGCGCGTCGATCGAGCCGTTGGTCTGCTCGGGCGTCTTGGAAATGATCCGGCAGTGAAATTCGTGGCGGAGCCGGCGATCGACGTGTCCCGGTAATTCCAGTCCCGGCGCCGGCAGCGGGTCGATAATCGCGCCGAAGCGGGCAAGCGCGTAAACGAAAGAATGAATGGTTCGGCTGCCTTTGAGGTCGCCTGCGATCGCGACCTTCATGTTCTTGATGCCCTTGTGTTTCGACCGCAGCGTGAACAGGTCGCACAAGGTCTGCGTCGGGTGCTCGTGAGCGCCGTCGCCGCCGTTGATCACCGGTATTTGGGAGTATTCGGCCGCAAGCCTCGCGGCGCCGTCGCGCGGGTGGCGGATGACAATGACGTCGGCGTAATTGCTGATAACGCGGATGGTGTCGGCGAGGCTCTCGCCCTTGGCGGCAGAGCTCGCCGCGGGATCGGCGCTGGTGATCTTGTCGCCGCCGAGACGGAGCATCGCGCTCTCGAACGACAAGCGCGTGCGGGTCGACGGCTCGTAGAACAGGCTGGCGAGAATGTATTTCGAGGCGATGTTACTGCCGCGGCCGATGCGGTAGGGGACGTTTTCGTCCGCCAGATCTTTCAAAAACCCCGCTGCCAGCTGGAAAACGGTCTCGATCTCCTTATTGGTGAGATCGTTGATGGAGACGATGTGACGCGTTAGCGGCTGGGGCTTCGTCATCAAAGGCGTCGTATATGCCCAGTGACCCGGCCGGGCAAGCCCGGCGAAACACAGATGAGCGGTGATGCACCGAAATCGTGGTAAAATGAGGTGACTGAACGAGGGTCAGCACCATGACCACGGTTCCCCGCTTCGATACCAACGACGTTTTTAATCAATCACCGCCTTATGAAAACGTCGACCTATTGCTCAGCGACTTGCCGCTACGGGAGGCGATCGAGGCCAATGGCGCCGGTAGCGAATTAGCGGACCTGTCGGCATTCGGCCGCGAGTGGGGTACGGCGGAGATGTTTTCTCTCGCCCGACGGGCCAATGAGAATCCGCCGAAGCTCTACACGTTCGACGCAAAGGGTTTCCGGCGCGATGTGGTCGAATTTCACCCGGCCTATCACGACTTGATGCGGGCGAGTATCGCCGCCGGGCTTCAGGGCTCGACATGGCGACCTACCGGTGAGCGCACGCCGCCGCCGGCGGAAGTTGCGCGCTCGGCGCGCTACTACATGGCCGCGCAAATCGAAAGCGGCCACTTGTGCCCGATCACCATGACGCGTGCGGCGGTGGCGGCGCTTGCGGCGGCGCCTTCGCTGTTGGCGGCAATCGCGCCCAAGGTGGTGTCCGCGAGCTACGACCCTGCGTTCCGGCCGTGGTGGGAAAAGCCGGGCATGACGCTCGGCATGGGCATGACCGAAAAACAGGGCGGCACCGACGTGCGCGCCAATTCCACCACCGCCA
>Ga0209169_10000397_pt1 | contig 26219 bp, 24 predicted proteins | sample HubBroMetageWRM4_FD_188346 | JGI IMG/M metagenome (GOLD analysis project Ga0209169, IMG submission 188346) | Warmed soil microbial communities from the Hubbard Brook experimental Forest, New Hampshire - Hubbard Brook CCASE Soil Metagenome WRM 4... | ecosystem: Environmental > Terrestrial > Soil...
CTGCTCGCCGCGAAGGAAGCCGCCGAAGCCGCCAGCGAAGCCAAAAGCGAATTCCTCGCCAACGTCAGCCACGAATTCCGTACGCCGATGAACGGCATCCTGGGCATGACCGACCTCGTCCTCGATACCGAGGTCACTTCCGAGCAGCGCGAATACCTCGAAATGGTCAAGACCTCGGCCGATTCGCTGCTCGGCCTGCTCAACGACATTCTCGATTTTTCCAAAGTCGACGCCGGAAAAATGGAACTGACCCAAACTGATTTCCATTTCGGCGCCGATCTCAACGACATTTTGAAAGTCATGCATTTTCGCGGCGCTCAAAAACATCTCGAAGTTTCCTGGCAACTGGATCCCCACATTCCCGACACGCTCGTCGGCGATTCCTTGCGTCTGCGCCAGGTCCTCATCAACCTCCTCGGCAACGCCATTAAATTTACCGAAGTCGGCAGCGTGCGCCTTCAAGTTGCCCGTCAGGAAGAAACCGCCGACCACGTCCTCCTCCATTTCCAGATTCAAGACACCGGCGTCGGCATCCCCACCGACAAGCAAGCCGTCATCTTCGAAGCCTTCACCCAGGCCGACAGCTCCGCCACCCGCAGCTTCGGCGGAACCGGACTCGGCCTCGCCATCGCCAGCCGTCTCGTGGCCTTGATGCACGGCCAGATCTGGGTCGAAAGCACCTTCGGCGCTGGCAGTACCTTTCATTTCACCGCAATGTTCGGGCGCCCGCTGCACGGCTCCGCGCTCATTACCCGTCAATCCAATCACGAGGAAACCCTATGACTACTCCATCCGATCCCAAGAAAAGAATTCTCGTCGCCGAAGACGATCCCGTCTCCCGCCGCCTGCTCGAAGTCTTTCTCGTCAAATGGGGCTATGAAGTCGTGCTGGCCACCACCGGCCTCGAAGCTCTGCAGTTTCTCGAGCGCATGGACGCGCCGCGTCTCGCCCTCCTCGACTGGATGATGCCCGGCATGGAGGGTGTGCAGGTCTGCCGCAAGCTTCGCGAATTCAAGGATCGTCCCTACGTCTACGTCCTGCTCTTGACCGCGCGCACCCAGAAAGAAGATCTGCTGCACGGTCTGGAATCCGGCGCCGACGATTACCTCACCAAGCCCTTCGACTCGCAGGAACTCCGCGCCCGCTTACACGTCGGCCAACGCATCCTCGACCTGCAGGACAAGCTCATCGCCGCCGGAGAAGAGTTGTTGTTCCGCGCCACCCACGACAATCTCACCGGAATCTGCAATCGCGGCGTGATTCTGGACACCATCCGCCGCGAGCGTTCCCGCCAGGATCGCGGCGGCAATGCTTTCGCCATCGTCTTGGCCGACCTCGACCATTTCAAATACGTCAACGACACCCATGGCCATCTGGCCGGCGATGCCGTGCTCCAGGAAGTCGCCCGCCGCATGACCAATTTTATTCGTCCCTACGACGCCGTCGGCCGCTACGGCGGCGAGGAATTTCTCATCGTCGTTCCGTCCTCCGACGCCATGGGCGCCCTCGGTTTAAGCGAAAGAATCCGCCATGGAATCGAAGCCACGCCCATCCTCGCCGACGGGGTTTCGATTTCCGTCACCGGCAGCTTTGGGATTGCCGCCAGCACGCCCGGGCATTTGCTCGATCCCCAGGAAATGATTCGCCTCGCTGACGACGCGCTGTACCGCGCCAAGAAGAACGGCCGGAATCGCTGCGAACTCGCTGCCCAACAGGATTTGACCACCCATCGCTCGCCCGAGGTCGATCCGGTCACGCCCGACTTTGCCGCCAAACTCCGCACCCTCTGATCGTTTCGTTCGATTCATTCGAATCTTTCGAACGCGCGGAATTGCAAGTTCTCTTGCCTCGCCCTCGCGCCCGCCGGATGATGTCTAGGCTTCGCTGCTGGATTCGCCGCGAGGCCTTGTTTCCAGTCCCGGCCCGGCCTTAGGAGGCGCGACTTGCCCGCCATCCCCGAAATTCGCGTCGACCTTTGTAACGACCAACCCGTGCGGCCAGAAAAAGATTTTGTCTTGTACTGGATGATTGCCTTCCGCCGCACCCGTTGGAATTTTGCGCTGGACCACGCCATCGCCCGGGCGCGCGAACTCAAAAAGCCCCTCGTAATTCTGGAAGCTCTCCGCTGCGATTACCCCTGGGCCAGCGATCGCCTGCATCGTTTCGTCTTGGAAGGGATAGCGGAAAAACTGCGGAATCTAGCTGAGGGTGGAGTCCACTATTATCCGTACGTCGAGCGCACAGTCGGGGCCGGGAAGGGCCTGCTCGCCGCGCTCGCCCACCATTCCTGCGTCGTCGTCACCGACGACTTCCCCTGCTTTTTCCTGCCGCACATGGTTCGCAGCGCCGCGCGGCAATTGTCCGTGCGCCTGGAAAAAGTCGACTCCAATGGTTTGCTTCCGCTGCGCGCCACCGATCAGCTGTTTTCCACTGCCTACGCCTTTCGCCGTTTCCTCCAGAAAACTCTTCCTGCGCATCTGTCCCATTTCCCCAAGGCCGATCCACTCGCGCGTCCGGATCTTCCCCAACTAAAATCGTTGCCTAAGGAAGTCACCAAGCGCTGGCCGCCGGCGTCGCTAACCTGGTTGGAAAATTCCCAATCGCTCGCGGAAGTGCCGATTAACCACCACATTCTCCCCGCCACCGCGCCCGACGCCGTCAGCGGAGGAGAAGCTGCCGCCCAGAAAAAATGGCTCGAGTTCTTATCCAAGAAAATCGACGAGTACCCCGATGAGCGCAACGAGCCCTCCGCGGAAGGTACCACCGGTCTTTCGCCCTATCTCCATTTCGGCCACATTTCCGCGCACCAGATGTTTCACGATCTGATGTCGCGCGAAAAATGGTCGGAAGCCAAACTCGCCCACCGCGCGAGCGGCAGCCGCGAAGGCTGGTGGGGCGTCCGCCCTCCGGTCGAACAATTTCTGGATCAGCTCATCACCTGGCGTGAAGTGGGTTTCAATTTTTCCAGTCGCCGCCACGATTACGATCGCTACGAATCGCTCCCCGAATGGGCCCAAAAAACTCTGGCGAAACACTCTCGTGACGAGCGCCAATGGATCTACTCGCTGAAAGATTTTGCCGCTGCTCGCACTCACGATCCGCTCTGGAACGCCGCGCAGCGCCAACTCTCCTCCACCGGCCACCTGCACAATTACCTGCGCATGCTTTGGGGCAAAAAAATTCTCGAATGGTCGGAATCTCCGGAGCAGGCTTTGGAAGTCCTGATCGAATTGAATAACCGCTACGCCCTCGACGGCCGCAATCCCAATTCTTACAGCGGAATTTTCTGGTGTCTCGGCCGCTATGACCGTCCCTGGGGACCCGAACGCCCGATTTTCGGCACCATCCGTTACATGAGTTCGGACAACACCGCTCGTAAGCTCCATGTGAAGGACTACCTCCGGAAATATGGCGAGCAAAAAACTCTTTATCGCGAAATCGAAGATTGACGCTCCAGCCGCCGAAGTTTTTCGCTGGCACGAAGAACCCGGCGCGCTCGAACGCCTGACTCCGCCGTGGGAGCCGGTCGAACTCGAGCAGCGCCCCGCCGGGATACGGGATGGCGATCGTGGCGTTCTGCGCGTCGGGCTCGGCCCGTTCAAAATCCGCTGGGTTCTGGAACATCGCGACTACGTCGAAGGCCGCCAGTTTCGAGACGTCCAGATTTCCGGCCCCTTTAAAAGCTGGCAACACACCCACTCATTCTTGCCGGACGGAGATTGCGCCAGTTTCCTAGAGGACCGCATCGAGTACGAGTTGCCGCTGGGCGCAATCGGAGCTTTTTTCGGACACTGGTTCGTCCAGCGCAAACTCCAACGCCTCTTTGAATACCGCCACCGCATCACCAAAGAAGCAATGCTGGCGCGTAGCGCGGCCCGCGGCGAATAGTTCACGCCCAAACCTCATGAACCAGCTAGAATACCGTGCCATTGGCTGCTGGCCGGCCTGGGACGAGGACTCCTCCAAAGAATGAATGGAAATCCCGATGTGATCATCGTGGGCGCTGGGCTCGCTGGCCTCTGTTGCGCCCGCCGCCTGCAGGAAAAAGGAATTTCGTTTCAAATCCTCGAAGCTTCCGACGGAATTGGCGGCCGCGTCCGCACCGATCATCTCGACGGCTTTCTGCTCGATCGCGGCTTTCAGGTTTTGCTCGAGGGCTATCCCGAAGCGCAACGCGTCCTCGATTACAGCGCCCTCAGTTTGAAATCATTTGATCCCGGCGTCCTGATTTGGTTTGCCGGCCGCCTCAATCGTTTTATCGATCCTTGGCGCAAAACCGGAGAGTGGCGCGCCGCCTACGATTCGCCGGTTGGTTCGCTGGCCGATAAACTCCGCATGGCTCGCCTCCGCCTGCGCCTCAAAGACGCCTCGATCGAAAAAATATTCAGCCGCCCGGAAAAATCCACCATCGCCGCACTGAAGTCCGCCGGGTTCTCGGCGGTGATGATCCAGCATTTTTTCGAACCGTTCTTCGGCGGCATCATGCTCGATCGCGACCTGCACGCCTCCAGCCGCATGTTCGAATTTGTCTTCAGCACCATGGCCAAATCCAAAGTCAGCGTTCCGGCCCATGGCATGGGTGCCATTCCCGCCCAGCTTGCGGCCAAATTTCCAGACGGCGCCGTACGCCTCAACGCCCACGTGGATTCCTTGCTCAGCAACACTCTGGCTCTCGGCGAAAACGAAAAAATCACTCCACGTGCGGTCGTGGTCGCCGCCGACGGTCCCTCGGCGGCCAAACTGCTCGGCGAAATTCCGCTGCCGGGATCCCGCAGCGTCAGTTGCTTTTACTACGCCACGGATACTCCGCCGACCACCGAACCGATTCTGATGCTGGCCGGCACCCGCGGCGGCACCGTTAACAATCTTTGCGTTCTGAACGCGGTCGCGCCCGCCTACGCTCCGGCCGGGCAATATCTGATTTCCGTTTCTGTTCTCGGCGACTTCCCGCTCACGGATGACCAGCTGGGCGGCTTCATCATCGCCGACCTCAAAGGCTGGTTTGGCCCGGTCGTCCGTTCCTGGCGGTTTCTCCGCAGTTACCGTATTCCCCACGCGCAGCCCGCCCAGCCCCCGGGCGTGCTCGACCCTCCCGAGCGCCCGGTGCGCATCCGGCCCGGCGTCTACGTCTGCGGAGATTACCGGGACAACGCATCCATCAATGGCGCAATGGTTTCGGGACGCCGAGCCGCCGACGCGTTGATCGACGATTTATCCAAATAACGCCGAACGGAAAGAACCGTACGGATGCGTATGGTTCCAAAACGAACCCTCCCGAGGATTTCCTGCCGATGCCCTACTAATGAAGTCCCGGTAGCCTGAACATACGCCTGCGTATGTTTTCCGTCACATTAGACTCTGTTTTTCTCGCAAACCCATTCTTGCTTTCACTCGATTTGGTGTACATTCTATTGGTACGAGCGCCGCGGCAAGTTTTAATTGTCCGCCCCGAAAGGTTCCGGCATGAATCCCACCAAACCTGCAACCGACCTTGGCAGTGAGTCTGCGTCCAAGACGACGCGCGACACCCTATCGATCACCGATAATCGCACCGGCCAGCAGATTGAAATTCCGATCAAGCACGATACGATTCGCGCCATCGATCTGCGTCCCATAAAAGTGAAGCCTGACGATTTCGGTTTGATGGGTTACGACCCGGCCTTCACCAACACCGCATCGTGTCAAAGCAAAATCACTTACATCGACGGCGACAAAGGGATTCTTCGCTACCGCGGTTATTCCATCGAGGAACTGGCCGAAAAAAGTACTTACATCGAAACGGCTTATCTGTTGCTCTACGGCGAGCTGCCCACCAAATCCCAATTAGCCGATTGGTCCTATCACGTCACCCACCACACCTTCATCCACGAAAGCATCAAGAAATTTATCGACGGCTTTCATTACGACGCCCACCCCATGGGCATGATGATTTCCACCGTTGCCGCGCTTTCCGCGTTCTATCCCGACTCCAAGGATATTTTTAATCCGGAATCGCGCCGCAAGCAGACCTATCGTTTGATCGGCAAAATGCCCACGCTGGCCGCGTTCGCTTATCGCCATAGCCTGGGCATGCCGTTCGTCTATCCCGACAACGATCTCAGCTACTGCGGCAATTTCTTAAACATGCTGTTCCGCACCACCGAAGCGAAATATCGCCCGAACCCGACCCTCGAACGCGCGCTCGATATTCTTTTCATTCTCCACGCCGACCACGAGCAAAACTGTTCTTCCACTGCCATGCGTTTGGTGGGCAGTTCCCACGTCGATCCCTACTGCGCCACCGCCGCGGCCACCGCCGCTCTCTACGGTCCGCTGCATGGCGGCGCCAACGAAGCTGTGCTGCGCATGTTGGTTGAAATCGGATCCATCCAGAATGTCCCGGCCTACATCAAGAGCGTCAAAGCCGGAGAAAAGCTGCTGATGGGCTTCGGCCATCGCGTCTACAAGAATTACGACCCGCGCGCGCGCATCGTTAAGAACATCGCCTACGAAGTTTTCGACGTGATGGGCCTTAACCCCCTGATCGAAATCGCCCTCGAGTGCGAACGCATCGCCCTCGAAGACGAATATTTCGTCAAGCGCAAGCTCTATCCCAACGTGGACTTCTACACCGGCCTCATCTACCAATCGATGGGTTTTCCGATGACCATGTTCCCCGTGCTGTTCGCCATTCCGCGCACTTCCGGATGGATCGCGCAGTGGGAAGAAATGCTGCTCGACCCCGAACAGAAAATCTCTCGTCCGCGTCAGGTTTATCTGGGCAGCGACTTGCGCGGATACGTTCCACTCGATAACCGCAAGTAGCAATTCGGCCCATCATCGGCCCTCTCGTTGTGCCGCTAGTTTTAGCGCGCGCGGAAAATCGCAACAGTGCGCCGTTGGTTTCCCTCGTGCCAGATGGGCTCACCTCGCACCTCGCCGGCGCACCAACCTTAATCTTTCTTAATTTTGGCGGCGTCTCCGCACGCTCTCGCCCCGGCGAAACCCGCTTTTCCACGGATGGCCTTCGCCTTGCTTTCCCTACATCCGCACCTCCGCCCGGTGCGTACAACTTAAAATTGATTGCATCTGAGGGGAATCTCTGGCAAAACTCTCTATCCCCCCTTTGGGGCAGGCCTCATGGACATCTCAACGCGCCAATCCGGAACCGCTACACTTGTGGACATCGTCGGCGACATCACCCTCTACAATTCGCCGCAAGTTCGCAAAGTCCTGCTCGATCTGCTCAAGGACAAAAAATCTCCGCGCGTCATCGTCAATCTCGAAAAGGTCCGCTACATTGACAGCGCCGGCGTGGCCTCGCTCGTCGAGGGCTTGAAAGTTTCGCGCGATATGAAAAGCACCTTCGCCATGTTCGGCCTCAGCCGCACCGCGCGCGAAGTGCTCGAACTGACCCGGCTCATCAAAGTTTTTGAAGTGTACGACAACGAAGCAGATGCGTTGCGCGGTGGCAGCACCAACGTCGCCCCAGCGAGGTAAAGTTCCGGGCAGGTTCAAGCGGGTAGCACCCAATGCCTCACCCGCCCGGATTCTCAGATGCCGTTCACCGAAACAATTGGCGCCGCCACGATTGATGGGCTGGCTTACATCGGGGGACTCGCACGCCTCACCGGCGGTGCGGCCCGCGCTGTTTTCGTCGCGCCCTTTCAAGGTAAGAAATTTCACGTCGGTCGCGCCGTCCATCAAGCCATGTCCGTCGGCGTCGGCGCTCTTCCCATCACCTCTCTAATTTCCTTTTTCGTCGGCGCCATTTTGGCGGTCAACGCTGCTTACGAGTTGCGTAAATTCGGCGCCCTCCATATGGTCGCTAACGCCGTCGCCGTTTCCATGACCCGCGAACTCGGCCCGCTGATGACCGCCATCGTGGTCATCGGACGTTCCGGCTCCGCCTTCGCCGCCGAAATCGGCACCATGAAGGTCAACGAGGAAATCGACGCCATGGAAACCATGGCGCTCGAACCCGTCCAATTCCTCGTCGCCCCCAAGTTCCTCGCCATGCTCTTGATGGTCCCCTGCCTCACCGCCTGGGCCGATTTTATGGGCATTCTCGGCGGCGGCATGTTCGGCGTTATCACCGCCGGCTTTACCTGGGGAACCTACATCTCCGCCAGTCTCGACGCGCTCGTGATCCGCGATATCATGACCGGCCTGATCAAGGCCATGATGTTCGGCCTGGTCATTACCGCGGTCGGCTGCCAGGAAGGGTTCTCCACCGGCTTAGGTTCGGAACAAGTCGGCCGTTCCACCACCGAAGCCGTCGTAAAATCGATCTTCATGGTGGTTATGGTCGATCTGATTTTCACCACGCTTTTTTATATAACCGCCGCTCACTAAAAAATGTCATCGCCCCCCAAGCCCAATCTCACGCCCACCAAGCCATCCGGCAACGCCGCGATTTCCGTCCGCAACTTGCGCGTGAAATACGGCGAGCGCGAAATCCTGCACGGCATCAATTTTGAGGTTCCCGAGGGCGAGACCATGGTCATCCTCGGCGGCTCCGGCTCCGGCAAGAGCACCCTGCTGCGCACTCTAGTCGGCCTCGAAAAGCCCAGTTCCGGCGAAATTTGGATTCAAGGCAAGGACTTTGCCTCCATTCCCGATGCCGAGCGCGACGAGCTTCGCAAGAAAATGGGCATGTCGTTTCAGGGCGGCGCTTTGTTCGGCTCGATGACCGTGGGCGAAAATGTCGCGCTGCCTTTGCAGGAGCATACCCAGCTCGACGAGTCCACCATCGAAATCATGGTGCGCCTCAAGCTCGATCAGGTCGGCCTATCCGGGTTTGAAAACTATATGCCCGCGCAGTTGAGCGGCGGAATGAAGAAACGCGCCGCCATCGCCCGGGCCTTGGCCATGGACCCCGCCACTTTATTTTTCGACGAGCCTTCCGCCGGTCTCGACCCCATCATCGCCGCTGGCATCGACGAGCTCATCCTGAAATTGAAAAAGGCTTTTCGCATGACCATAGTCGTGGTCACCCACGAGCTAGCCAGCGCTTTCTTGATCGCCGATCGCATGATCGTGCTCGACAAGGGCGTCATCGTGGCCGACGACACCGCGCAGAATTTGCAGAAAAGCACCCAGCCCCGTGTTCGCCAGTTTCTCGATCGCGTCCCCGAGCCGGAACTGACTGGCGAAATTGACTATCTGCAAATGCTCACGGGAGACACTCCGCCGCAGCGTCAATAAGCCCGGTGTTTTGGTGCTCTCCTGCGCGCCGCTCATTTTCGCGCAGGTCTGGTTAAGCCGAAGGGTCGTGCTATACTCCCCCGAACTTGAGGGGACGACCGCGCGGGTCACCGCGCGGATTCAACGAGGATACGGATGGATTCGAAGAAGGAACAGGCACTGGTCGGTGTTTTTGTTCTGATCGTCGCAGCCTTGTTGATTGTCACCGTCTTTATCAAATCCGGGACGCTCGATAAGGACAATACCCCCTACCATACCTATTTTAAGAATGCCGGCGGTTTGGAACCCGGCGCCGAAGTTCGCTATCTGAACGGTCCGCCGATCGGCCGGGTCGGCAAAGTCAGTTTCGATCCCCAGGATCCGGGTCGCATGAAAGTCGACTTCAGTGCGAAACCGGACATACCCGTAAAAACCGACAGCGTCGTCACCATTACCAGCACCAGCCCGCTCGGCGAAAATTTCCTCGAAATTCTCGCCGGCACTTCCCAGGCTCCGCGCGCCCCGCGTGATGCCACTCTTCGCGCCAAAGAACCCACCAGCTTTTCGGACATCGCCGACAAGATTAACGAGCTGACCCCGGCCGCCAACGAACTCATCCACAACCTCAACGACCGCGTCACCGAAGTGAAAGTCACTCTGGCCCGCGTCAACGATTTGCTTAACGACCAGAATCGCCAAAACGTCTCGGCCAGTCTGTCCCACCTCCGCGGCATGCTCCAGGAAGATCGTCCGCTGGTTCATTCCACCCTGGTTCATGTCAATGACGTGTCCGCGAAATTGCCGCAGCTCGTCGATAATTTCCAGAAGACCGCCGCCCAGGCCGACGAAACTCTCAAGAAGCTCGACGGCATGCTCTCCGAAAATCGCGCCGATATTCGCCAGTCGATTATCGATTTGCGCCAGGCACTGGCCAAAGCCAACGACATGGTCGGCACGCTGAACAATCTGGTCGATAGCAACGCCGAAAATCTCGAAGAGATTATCGACAACTTGCGTTCCACCACCGAGAATTTGAATTCGTTTACCGAAACCATCAAGACCCGGCCCTACACTTTAATTCGTGACTCCTCGCCCAAGGAGCACAAACCCGGGTCGGCGCTGCCCAGGTAGTCGCGGGAAGAATTTCGTTGTATCGCGCGGAATTTTGCGAGAAGGAGCGAAGAGTGTCCAGGCGTCGCGTTCAGTTGATTGTGATTCTTTCCGTCGTCGCAAGTTTCGTCGCCGCCTGCGGCGCGCCCCGCCCCATTAAGTACTACGTCATCGACGTTCCCCCCACCCCCGCCGCCGTCGCCACGCCGCTGCCCATCAGCCTGCTGGTCGGCCGCTTTACCGCCTCGCATCTTTACCGCGATGATCGCCTGGTCTACGGTTCCGGCCAGGTGCAGCTTGGCACCTACGAATACGATCGTTGGGCCGAAGCTCCGGCCGATATGGTTCAGGACGCGCTCATTCGCGTCCTGCGCAACAGCGGGCAATATGCCGCAGTTTCTCGAGTCGCGGCTAGCGTCCGTGGCAATTACATCATTCGTGGCCATCTGCTCCAGATGTATGGAGTAGATCAGCCCGCTCTCGTCGCCCGCTTCTCGCTGCACCTCGAACTGTACGATCCGACGGCCCGCAGTATCCCCTGGAGCCAGACCTACACTCACGATGAACCGGTCGCCGACAAGACCGTTCCGTCCATCGTTCTCGCTATGGACAAGAACGTCAATGCGGGCTTGCAAGAACTCAGCGCAAGTCTCAGCCAGTATTTCGCCAGCCATCCGCCCCAGGCTTCGGCTGGGCAATAACCGGCGTTTCCTCGCTCCGCAAAATCGGACGCGCCCCTTGCAGCATTTGATTAGAAATTTCTTTTTCAAGGTCGTTCATCCTCCGCACACTCCAGGCACCTCAGCAGTGTCCCTCTTCGGCACGACCTAGAAGCATTCGCTTTTTTTTCCGATGAGTTTCCTAACGGCGTCGGCTGTGCCGGAGACTGCGCTTATTTGTTTCTCTTGCTTTCGCAGGGTTTCCGGGAATCGATTGCGTGCGCCACGCTCTCCCGGAGAATCATGGATCTCTTAAGGCAGATATTCGGTCCCGGCGATTTCATGCCCCATGGCTACTGTTACCTGTGGAATCCGGGCTTGGTCTGGCTCAACGTCATCTCGGACTCGTTGATCGCGCTCTCCTATTTTTCCATTCCGTTTGCGCTCCTCTGGTTTGTCCGTAAGCGCCGCGATCTCCCCTTTGGTTTCGTTTTTATTCTTTTCGGCGTTTTTATCCTGGCCTGTGGCAGCACCCATGTGCTGGAAGTCTGGAATCTCTGGCATTCGGAATACTGGCTGGCGGGCATCTTGAAGGCCGTTACCGCAGTGGCCTCCATCGGCACCGCGGTCGTCGTAGCTCGCCTGCTTCCGCAGGCCGTCGAAGTGCCCAGTATCTCCAAATGGCGGACCGCCAATGCCGCCTTGGAAAGCGAAATTCAAGAGCGCCGCGAATTGGAGGTCAGTCTCCGTTCGTCCGCCGCCAGCTTTCGCGAACAGTCCGAAATGCTCGAGCTCATCCACGACGCCATTTTCGTTCGCGATTTTCAGAACAAGATTGTCTTCTGGAATGAATCGGCCGAACGCATCTACGGCTGGAAGAAAGAAGAAGTCCGCGGGCATACCACCCACGAACTCCTGCAGACTAAGTTCCCCTATGAACTGGATCTGATCGAAGCCGCGGTACTCGCTACCGGCTATTGGGAGGGTGAACTTCAGCACCAAACCCGCGACGGTCGAATGGTCACCGTCTCTAGCCGCTGGGCTTTACGCCGGGGAGACCAGGGAGAGCCCATCGGAGTTCTCGAAAGCAACCGGGACGTCACCAAACTGAAGAATCAGGAAAAGCGATTCCAGAATCTCCTCGAAGCGGCTCCCGATGCCATCGTCATCGTCAACGGCGCGGGAATCATTCAAATCATCAACGCCCAGACCGAAAAGATGTTTGGTTACCTCCGCGGCGAATTGCTAGGTATGCCCGTCGAGATCCTGGTGCCGCACAGCGTGCACGCCCGGCATGCCAGCCATCGCGAGGCCTATTCTCACGCCCCGCAACCCCGCTCGATGGGCGCCGGTCTCAGTTTGCACGGGCTCCGCAAGGACGGCACCGAATTTCCGGTGGAGATCAGCTTGAGCCCCATCGACACCGCCGAGGGCACTCTGATCTCCAGCGCCATTCGCGATGTGACCGAGCGCAAGCAGTTCGAGTCGCAATTGAAGGAAACCGAACAACGCTTTCGCATCCTGGTCGAGGGCATTAAGGACTATGCCATCATCGCCCTTGATCCTCAGGGCGTGATCTCCAGCTGGAACGCCGGCGCCAGACGGATTAAGGGCTACGCCGCCGAAGAAATCATCGGCAAGCATATCTCCTGCTTTTATCCCCCCGCCGATGTCGCGAACCATACGCCCGGCACTCTGCTCGACCGCGCCACGCAAGAAGGAGTCGCGGAGCAGGAGGGGTGGCGCGTGCGCAAGGACGGCACTCAGTTTTGGGCGGACGTGGTCATCACTGCCCTCCGCGATGAAGCCGGCAAGCTCCTCGGCTTTGCCAAAATTACGCGCGACGTCACCGAGCGCCGCAATCTCGAACGGGAATTGCGTAACGCCAATGAATTTTTGGAGCACCGCGTTTCCGAGCGCACCTCCGAACTGGCCGCGGTTAATACCCAGCTTCGCAGCCGGCAGAGTGAAATTTCCGCTCTCAACGCCTCGCTCGAAGCCCGCGTCGCCGAACGCACCGCCGAGCTGGTCCGCACCAATTCCGAACTCGAAGCCTTCAGCTATTCCGTTTCCCACGACCTTCGTACTCCTCTCCGCCACGTCGATGGCTTTGCCCGCATCTTGAAAGAAGAATACGTGGCCGAATTGCCCGCCGAGGGCCATCGCTTCCTCGATCGCATCCTCTCCTCCACCACTCACATGGGGCACTTGATCGACGACCTGCTGAATCTTGCTCGTATCGGACGAAAAGAGATCAAACGCGCCGATACCCAGATGACTCACCTCGTCAAGCAGGCGCTTTCCGACCTGCGTCCCGAAGAAGACCGCACCATCGAATGGCGCGTCGACCTCTTGCCCACATTGAACTGTGACCCTGGCTTAATTAAATTAGTTTTCATTAACCTGCTCGCCAACGCTTCCAAATTCACCCGCACCCGCCCTTCCGCCGTCATCGAAGTGGGTTCCTGCCTCACCGACGGCATCTTTACCCTCTTTGTCCGCGATAACGGCGTGGGCTTCGACCCCAAGTATGCCGATAAGCTATTTGGCGTCTTCCAGCGCCTTCATCGCCAGGAAGACTTCGAGGGCACCGGCATCGGTTTGGCGACCGTTCAACGCATCATTCATCGCCATGGCGGCCGAATCTGGGCCGAGTCCTCTCCGGATCACGGCGCTACTTTCTTTTTTACTTTGGGCTCGCAGCCGCACGCAGCTGAGTCGCACGAAACAGTGGAGATCAAACATGGCTGAGCCGTTCGAGATAGAAATTTTACTTGTGGAAGATAATATGGCTGACGCCGAGCTCGCGCTCCACGCCTTCAAGAAGAACAAAATTGCCAATCACGTTCTACACCTGCAAGACGGTGCCGAAGCCTTGGACTTCTTGTTTTCACGCGGTGCCTACCACGGTCAGCCCAGCTTTCACCCTCCGCGGATTGTGCTCCTCGATCTGAAACTTCCCAAAATCGACGGCCTGCAAGTCTTGAAGCAAATAAAGAGCAATCCAATTACGAAGGCCATTCCCGTTATTCTTCTAACCTCTTCCAACGAAGAGCGCGACCTCGTTGCCAGCTACCAGCTCGGCGTCAACAGTTACATCCAGAAACCTGTAAACTTTACCGAATTTCAAGAAGTCGTCCGCCAGCTCGGCTTGTACTGGCTGGTCGTCAACCGAGAGCCACCTGCAGCCGCATTTCTGTCGTCCTAGGAGCCATCTCCAATGGCCCTGCCCAAATCCGTTCTCGGTCGTTCCGCCGAACAAACTCTCCACCTGCTCATCGCGGAAGATAGTCCCGACGACCTCGCCCTGACCCTTCGCGAACTGGCCAAGTCGGACCTTAACCTTCAGGTTGAATCGGTTTCCACTCGCTCCGCATTCGTCGACGTCCTGAATTCCCGGCCCGTCGACATCGCGCTCTCCGATTTTCGCATGGTGGATTGGACCGGCATCGACGCCTTGACTGAAATCGTAAAGCTCGGCGCCGATATTCCCTTAATCCTCGTCACCGGAACGCTGGGCGATTTGAAAGCCGTCGAATGTATGAAGCTCGGCATTACCGACTATGTTCTGAAACATCAGCTCGCGCGCCTTCCCATGGCCATCCTGCGCGCCAGGGAAGAGCAGGCCCTGCGCCAGGCCCAGCGACTGGCCGCTGATGCCCTGCGCGAAAGTGAAGCTCACTATCGCACCCTGGTCGAAAATGCCCCGGACGCCATCGTGGTCCTCGACGTCGAGAAAGATTCCTTCATCGACTGCAACAACAACGCGCTTCGCCTCTTCCGCATGAACCGCGAAGATCTTCTTACCCGTAGTCCCGGCGAACTCAGCCCCGCCTTTCAACCGGACGGGCGCCATTCCATCGTCGCTACCCAACTGTGGGCCGAGCGCGCCTCCTCCAACGAAAACACCAATTTCGAGTGGGTCCATCGCAACTCGCTTGGCGCCGATGTTCCCTGTGAGGTTCGCCTGGTTCAGCTCAAGTTTCCGGCGCGGCAGATTGTTCGCTGCAGCATTCTGGATATCACCGAGCGCAAACGCGCCGAACAAGAGGTCCGCGATAGCGAAGCGCGCTACCGTGACCTCGTCAACAACGCCAACTATGGAATTTATTGGGTTTCTCCCGACGGCACTTTGCTCGACGCCAATCCCGCCCTGGTGCACATGCTCGATTACGATTCCATCGAATCCTTGCTGGCCATCGGCGACACCGGAGTTTTATTTTGTGATCCCACGCTGCGCGGCCAGGTCTTGGCTTCCGACGGCGCCGCCGACCGCACTGACCTTAGTGTCGATTGGAAACGCTGCGACGGCAAAGTCATCACCGTGCGCCTCATTGCCCGCCGGGCCCGCGATCCTCGCCGCAAGACCGAATGCGCCGAGGTCATCGTCGAAGAAATTACCGAACGCCTCGCACTGGAAAAACAGGTCCGTCAGGCCCAGAAATTCGAAGCCATCGGCCAGCTGGCCGGCGGCATCGCTCACGATTTTAACAACATGATCGGCGCCATTCTCGGCTGGGCCGAACTCGGCATGGACGAGACCGACGCCGAAACTCGCCTCCATCGCCACTTCGATAAAGTTCGCCATCAAGCCATTCGCGCTGCCGCGCTCACTCGCCAGCTCCTCGCCTTCGCCCGCCGCCAGATTCTGGAGCCCCGCGACATCGATCTCAATCAGGACGTCACCGAAACCATCAGCCTCTTGGAAAAAGTCATCGGCAGTAGTATTGAAATCAAAACCAATCTCACTCCCAATTTCCCCGTCATCCGCGCCGATCCCACCCAGATCGAACAAGTCATCATGAACCTGTGCATCAACGCGCGCGACGCCATGCCCGAAGGCGGCCGCCTCATCATTGAAACCGGCGAAGTCGCGCTCGATGACCAGCAGCTCGCGGTCCAGGACCATGCCAAAGCCGGGCGCTACGCCATGCTCGCCGTCACCGACACCGGAACCGGCATGGACGCCGCCACGCTCGATCGCATCTTCGAGCCCTTCTTCACCACCAAAGACACCGGTAAGGGCACCGGCCTGGGCCTGGCCACGGTCTACGGTATTGTTCGCCAGCACGGCGGCTTCCTGCACGTCTACAGCGAGCTCAACGTCGGCACCACCTTCCGCGTGTACCTTCCGCTGACCGTTGCTGCCGGGAAGATCGAAGAGGTCCCCGATGACGTCCAGCCGGTGCGCGGCGGCTCCGAACTGATCCTCATCGCTGAAGACCACGAAGGCCTTCGCGATCTCGCCCGCGAGACTCTCGAAGGGCTCGGCTACTCGGTCATCACCGCCAACGATGGTGAAGCCGCCGTCCGCGAATTCGAAAACCATCGCGACCAAATCGACCTGCTGCTTTTCGATGTGGTCCTGCCCAAGATGAACGGCCCCAAAGCCTACGACACCATTAGCCGTATCAAATCCGATGTCCCGGTTATTTTTGCTACCGGTTACAGCGCCGACATCAGCCTGCTGCAGGAAGCCCAACACCAGGGACTCACCGTCTTGCAGAAACCCTACGATCCGCGCGATCTCGCCCGCCGCATTCGCGATACTCTCGATCTTCAACCCGCCAAAACCAGCGCGCTTAAACATCGCGCCTAACGCTGTTCCGCTTCGGCGCAACTCTTCTTTTTCGCTAAAATTCTCCGTTCGCCTTGCCCAAATGCTGTTGACACTCTTTCTTAGCGCGTGTTATTCATGATTCAACTGTGGATTCCGGCGGAAACGCTGGATTGCCGGATCGTCTAGGCTCACGCAAGCCGTTTTAACGACGCTCCTGCAACACCCCACCCACCCCGGGAGGTGGTCACCGCTAGGTTTCCGCCTCCCGTTTATATTTCTAGCCTTAGCCGCTACTTGGCGCCCTGGTTCCTGCCCCATGGCCCCGATTTTCTCGAAACTATTCCAGAATCTAACGAAAAGGTTATAATGCGCCCACTCGCCCGCGCGCTCTGCCATACGCCCGTGTCGAGGTTCCTGCATTCGATATTGCTGTCGGCAGGCCATCTGGAGGGGTAGCGATGGGTTTGCAAATCGAAGAGCGTAAATCCGGAGTCGTTACCATTCTCGACTTGGTCGGCCGCATCGTCATCGGCGTCAGCAACGATGCGCTCGTCGCCGAGTTGCGCAAATTTTCCGATGCCGGCGCTTCCGAAGTAGTCCTCAACCTCGCCGGCGTCACCCAGATGGATAGCTCCGGCATCAGCACCCTGGTCCGCTCGTTTGTCACTCTCGACCGCCAGGGCGGCGGCGTAAAACTTCTCAACCCCTCAGGTCACGTCAAGGAAGTCCTCGAATTGACCCGCTTGATCCACGCCATTCCCACGTTTTACGAAGAATCTCGAGCAGTCGCAGCTTTCCGCAGCAACATCGCTCGCGCCTAGGCTTTCGTTGGAGGTCTTGGATCGGCAGTACAGGCGGGCTACGCGTTCTTTTTCAATTCGGCCAACACTAGCTTCGCGACTTCTTTCAACGTATCGAACACGCCTTGACCGGTGACCGCCACACCTTCCACCGTCGGTTCGCCTTTCACCAGTAAATGTTTCTGCAGTTCTTCGATCGGCAGCACATTCGGCAGGTCGCGCTTGTTCAATTGCAGCACGTACGGAATCGTCGCGAAATCCAGATTGTGATCTTTCAGATGTTCGCGCAGGTTGTCCAGCGTTTCCAGATTCGCGTCCAGCCGTTCTTCCTGCGAGTCCGCCACAAAAACCACGCCGTCCGCGCCTTTCAAAATCAATCGCCGGCTGGCTTCATAGAAAACCTGCCCCGGCACGGTGTACAGGTGAAACCGCGTGCGGAATCCGCGCACCGAACCCAGGTCCAGCGGCAGAAAATCGAAGAAAAGAGTCCGATCGGTTTCCGTCGCCAGCGAAACCATCTTTCCCTTTTGATTCGCTCCGGTGTGCTCGTAGATCCACTGCAGGTTCGCAGTTTTCCCGCCGAGGCCAGGACCGTAATACACAAGTTTGCAGTTAATTTCCCGTGCGGGAAAATTTATAAACGGCACAATTTCCTCGGATTAGCGAAGCTCATTACTTATAGCATAGCGCCTCTCCGCGGCCAACGCGCCCCATCGCCCATGCTTCGCAACTGATAACCCGGCCAGCAAACCGCCTGGTCCATCGGCTCGGCTCCCGCGCCGCCGAATCCCTCAAAATGCCGCATCTGACCGCTAATCAGCGTATTAGGCAGGGCCCTACGATTGCGTTTCTTTTCCCGCGACCACCTGTGCATGACCCAGGAATGCCACCAGCGAAACTCCTCCGACGATGTTTCCCAACAGCGTCGGAATCAGAAAATGAATCAGGTAAGCGCTCCACGTTTCGTCGCCGGTCACGATCAAATAGAACATTTTCGTCGAGCCCGCGATCACGTGGTTGAATCCGCCGATCCCGATCAGATACGTCAAAATGATGATGATGCTCACCCGCGACGAATCCGCTCCGGGCAGCAGCCAAACCGTCAGCGCGATCAGCCACCCGGCAAAAATCGCGCGCACCAGCACCACCCCAAATCCGCTTCCCAGTCCTTCGCGGCTTACGTCCGCCAGCGCTTGTCGGATCGCCGGATCGAAAATCAAAGTTTCCCCCACCGCCAGCGCGAACAGAAAAGTTCCGAACAAATTCGCCGCCAGAATTACCGACCACATCCGCAACACGCTCAGAATCTTGGCCAGCGCGGGTTTCGAAAGCAGCGGCAAAATTACAGTGAGCGTCGTCTCGGTGAAAAGCTGTTGCCGCCCCAGAATCACAATCAGGAATCCCACGCAGTAGCCGAACTTGGAAATCAGTGGGGCCCATGTCGCGTGTGGCAGGTAGGCCACCAGAAGCGCCTCCGCCACCAGCGAGAAACCCATCGACAATCCTGCGGCTAGCCCGGACCACCCTAACGCCGCCGAAGCACGGCGGAACTCTTCTTCGCCCTCCCTCCGGATCGTTTCGTACACCACGCTGGGCGAAATGGCCAGGCGCTCTTCGACCTTCTTTTCTTCGGCGCGCGTGTGTATCGCCGGCGATTCCTTCGTTTCCGCGCTAATGTCGTCGTTTTCGCGCTTCAAAGGGTGCTGGGTGGGACTCCAAGACGCTCAGTGAGCCGACCGGCCCAAAATCTCCAGGGCATCATTGAGCAACTGGCGGAGAACGTCCATCCCTTTTAATGTGTAGGTGATATTCGAGGAGGAGTGGCTGCGCTGCGCTCTAACTCGGATACCGGGTCGTCGCCAAGCCCACGATTTTTCCTTCGCGGCCTTCTTGCACCAGCACGATGATTCGCGATTTTTTCGCTCCCGAACCCGGAAGTTCGATGTCCACCGTCTGCGAAAATCCCTTGGTCTTATCCACGGTTCCGGCCATCTTCCACCCGCGCAGCACCGCCACGTGCGTCAACGTGCGCCCCGAATTTTCGCCCCGAGCCACACTCGAAACGTCGCTGTCGTCGGCGATTGCTACCACCACATTTGCCGACGTCGCGCTGCTCGACTCCGGCAGCGGCCCGGTTTGCACCTGCCATGAGATTTTTCCGTCTGGGCTTTTTACCGCATTCAAGCTCACCGCGATTTTCTGCGCCGCCGCTGCTTTTCCAATCGCTTGCACTGCGCTTCGCGCATCGCTGCCCACCAATTCGAATACTCCATCCACTACCATTTGCGGTGTGTACACGCCGCTTCCCAGTTGCGCCGAGTATCGATCCTGTCGCTCGCTATTCGCCCGCGCCGAAAATGGATCTTTCCAGCCGATGTCATCCCAATAATCCACATGCTCACTCAGTGCGATGATTTCCGCGCTCGCGACCGGCTGCGTTTGATCCAGCTTCCGCAAGAGCTCATCCGCCGGCGGACAGCTCGAGCAGCCTTCCGAAGTGAATAGCTCCACCAGCACCGGCGAACGAACCCCGTCGGCTCGCGGCACGCTATTCGCCGCCTCCGTGCTCCGGTGGGTCACCGCCGCCGATACCAAAATCACCGAGCAAACCAACGCGCCCGCAAAAATCATGGTTCTCATGTGCACCACCCTCATAGCGCCTCTAACCCGCGCTGCGAACAACCGCCAATCGTTGGATGGCTCGCTCTTTGGGAAGTTTCATTGTCGGTCCGGCGTCGAATTCACCGCATTGACGCGCCCCCGCGACTTTGCTATGGTCCACTACGTTTCCTGCGAGGACACCAATTGAAACGCTCCGGGACCCGCACTAAAAACGCTGCCGCAAAGAGCCATAAACCATTGAAAACTAAGCTGGCTAAGGCCACCACGAAGTTTAAGGCTCCGCCTCCCGATCCGGACGCGCCGGCCAAGCAAGCCCAGCTCAAGGCCTACGAGGAAGCTCTCAAGCTTTTCCAGGAGCAGAAGTTCCCGCGCGCCAAGCAATCCCTCGAAAAGGTCCTGCATGGTCCCTCCAAGGAACTCCACGACCGCGCCGAAATGCATATCCGCATTTGCGATCAGCGCATCGCCCGCGCCCCGGTCCCCGCTGCGAAGTCCGCCGAAGACCACTACACCCAGGGCGTCGCGCTCATGAACCTCGGTCGCTGGGACGAAGCTCGCGAACATCTCGATCGCGCCCGCAAGTCCGCGCCCAAGGCCGACCATATTGTGTACGCCATGGCCGCACTCGATTGCCTTACCGGCGAAGCCGAATCCGCCATGCAAAATCTGAAAGTAGCCATCCAGTTGCGTCCCGAAAATCGTTATCACGCTCGCAACGATGAGGACTTCGCCTTTTTGCAGGAAGACCCGCGTTTCACCGAACTGCTCTATCCGGAACGCGACGGTTCGTCCGGCTGATCTCCGCGGCATCCTTTGAAGTTTGCGACCCAGATTCCCGCATGAAATCTGCATGAAAAACGCTCCGCAAAATCGCGGTCGCTCGATTCGTGTCGTCGCTTTAGGCGGTGGCACCGGTCTTTCCACCGTTCTGCGCGGTCTGAAAGAATACGTTTCCGCGCGCAAAAAAGAATTGGTGCACCGCCCGTCCGTGCGTCGGCCCATCTCCGATTTGGCCGCGATCGTTACCGTCACCGATGACGGTGGCAGCTCCGGCCGGCTGCGTCGCGAATATCGCGTGCTCCCTCCCGGCGATATCCGCAACTGCATGGTCGCGCTCTCCAAAGACGAACATCTTCTGAGCCAGCTTTTTCAATATCGGTTTCCCGCCGGTGGCGGGCTGGCTGGCCACAGCTTTGGAAATTTGTTTCTGACTGCGCTCACCAACGTCACCGGCGATTTTCCCGAAGCCGTTCGTGTTTCCTCGCTCGTGCTGGCCATTCGCGGCCGCATTTATCCTTCCACCGCTCAGAACGTCACTCTCGAAGCCGAACTCGCCGACGGCCGGATCGTCGCCGGCGAAACCAATATTTCGCGCTCCCGCAAGCCCATTCGCCGTCTTCGGCTGGTTCCTCGCCGCGTGCGCGCCGTTCCCGAAGTCCTGCAGGCCATTCGCGAAGCCGACTTGATCCTGATCGGCCCCGGGTCGCTCTACACCAGCATCATTCCCAATTTGCTGATTGAAAAAGTCGTGGACGCCATCTCCCGCTCTCGCGCCACATGCGTTTACATCGCCAATCTGATGACCCAGCCCGGCGAAACCGAACACTATTCCGTTGCCGATCACGTCCGGGCCATTTACGACCACACCCGTCGGCATATTTTTGATTTTGTGGTCATCAATCGCAAGCCGGTCCCGCCGGCGCTGCTTCGCAAATATCGTTTGCAAGGCGCCGAACCGGTGCAACCGTCGCTTGCCGAACTGAAGCGCATGGGAATCCGCTACATTACGGGCGATTTCCTGCACCACGATAAAGTCGTGCGCCACGATCAATCGCGTCTGGCCCGCCTCCTCCTGGACAAGTTCCTCCAGCCGCAGCAATCGCAGCGTGCCGGCCGCACGCTTCGGTCATCGAAACGGCGGCGTCCCACGTGACCGCTACGTTCAATTCTCAAACGCCTTTCTTGCGCCTTAATAAACGGATTCGTATACTGGGCGGCGCTGCGTACCCACGGTTTGTTTTATGCAAACCATAAGCGGCATAATTAGGTTCTGGGTCGCAGAATTATCTCGATCGTCTTCAATATTTCCGGAGGCTTCACATGTCCGCGGCTGCTCAAGATGAACTGAACGTTTACCAATCCGCCGAAGCGCGCTTCGAAATCGCCGCGCAGAAACTCGGCCTCGAAGACGGTATCTACCGCTACCTGAAATATCCCAGCAAGGAAATCACGGTTTACATTCCCATCAGCATGGACAGCGGCAAGGTCGAGGTTTTCACCGGTTACCGCGTTCTTCATTCCACCGTTCGCGGCCCGGGCAAAGGCGGCATCCGCTTCGATCCCAACGTGTCCATCGATGAAGTCCGCGCTCTCGCCGCCTGGATGACCTGGAAATGCGCCGTGGTCAATATTCCTTTCGGGGGCGCCAAGGGCGGCGTCATTTGCGATCCTTCCAAACTCTCTAAGACCGAACTCGAGCGCATTACTCGCCGCTACACCGCTGAACTCAGCGAATGGTTTGGCCCCGAGCGCGACGTTCCGGCCCCGGACATAGGCACCAACGAGCAAACCATGGCCTGGGTCATGGACACTTATTCCATGCACACCCGCCAGGCCACTACGGCTGTCGTCACCGGTAAACCCCTCGAACTGGGCGGCTCCCAGGGTCGCCGCGAAGCCACCGGCCGCGGCCTGATGATGTGCTGCAATAACGCGTTAACCAAATTGAAAATGCGCCGCGAAGGCTGCCGCGTCATCATTCAAGGTTTTGGCAACGTCGGATCCCAGGGCGCCATGCTGATGCACGCCGCCGGCTACAAAATTATTGGTGTCGCGGACATTCACGGCGGCTTGTACAACGAAAAAGGTTTTGATATCCCCAAGCTCGTCGACTGGGTTTACAAACAGGGAAGGCCCCTGCCGGATTTCCCGGCCGGTGGCGAAAAGCAAACTGCTCAGGACGTCCTCTTCCATCCCACTGACATTCTGGTTCCGGCCGCGACCGAAAACCAGATTACGACCCAGAACGCCGCGCGCGTCGATTGCAAGATTCTCTGCGAAGGCGCCAACGGTCCGGTAACTTCCCACGCCGACGAAATTATCGACAACAAGGGAATTTTCGTTATCCCCGACATTCTCGGCAATGCCGGCGGCGTCACGGTCAGTTATTTTGAATGGGTCCAGGACCGTCAGGGATTCTTCTGGCGCGAGAGCGAAGTGAACGAACGCTTGCAGGACGTCATGGATCAAAGTTTCGATCAAGTTGTTCGCGCCGCGGAATCTCACGGTGTCAGCAATCGTATCGCGGCTTACATTGTCGCCATCGACCGGGTTGCGCGCGCGCTGAAGTTACGCGGCATTTACGCCTAAGTTCCGTAGCTAACCCGTCAAGAGTTCGTTCTCGGCTAAGGTACCCCGTTCGGGCTCCCCGAGCCTGAACGGGCCTTCCGAAATTCTTTTATTGTGCCGCACTCCATCCTGGGGTATAGAGCCTATGCACGTTCGCAGTTGAGCCCCGCATTTCGTCGAGGAGGCACAGTGATTTGTGGATCTGTCCTACCCGGAGCTCTTAAATCCGAAGACGAGCATCGCCGCGACATTTGCGCCGTCGGCCGCTGGATTTATGAGCGCAACTACGTGGCTTCAACCGATGGGAATATTTCCGTGCGCCTCGACCAGCGGCACGTCCTCACCTCGCCCACTGGCATGTGCAAGGGCATGATGTCCCCCGAGGACCTGGTCATTACCGATCTGGATGGAAAAAAAGTGAACGGCGGGCGTAACGCCTCTTCTGAACTGGCCATGCACCTGACCATTTACCGCCATCGCCCCGAAATCAATTCGGTCTGCCACGCGCATCCACCGGTCGCCACTGGCTACGCCGCCGCCGGCACACCGCTCAACAAGGCTTTGGTCTGCGAATTGATCATTTCGCTCGGCTGCATTCCGGTGGCGCCCTACGGGACTCCCGGCACGCCCGAACTGGCCGAAAGCATCGAGCCCTTCGTCGACGGTTATGACGCCATCCTACTGGCCAATCATGGCGTGGTTACCTACGGACACGATTTGCTCACCGCTTTCTTCCGCATGGAAACGGCCGAGCATTTCGCCCGCGTCTCGCTGGTCACCGAACTGATCGGCAAACAAGTTTTGCTTTCCGGCAGCGAAGTGCAAAAGCTTATCGCCGCAAGGTCCCGTTACGGCTTGCAAGTCGCTTCGAATTCCGGACCCGAGTTTCCCATTACTTCAGATTGCGCCGACACCGAACGCATTACCCTGACTCGCCGCGAACTCGAAGCCCTGGTCGATGAGGCCATTCGCAAAGACCGGCCTCCTCACTGAAGTCCGCAATCGTTGTCGTTCCTGATTGCTGGTTCTGAATCTGCGTCCACTTGTTTCTTAAGCTGCCATTGCGAAATCGGCGGGCAGCGCTCGTCACTTCCAGCACTGCCCGCCGTGCAATGTTCCCCGCATCTTAACTAGCCGACACAACTACGAATCGAGTCTTCCCGCCGAAGTGAAATTCAGTGATTTTTCCACCGTCGGTCACGATCGTCGAGTAGTGCGGTTTGCTGGTTTCGTCCTTCCACTGCACCGGCACTTGCGCCACGACCTTGCCGTCCCTGGTCATCGTCAACTGCGTTTCGGTTACGGTCACTTTGTAATCGCCCGGCGTGATCGACTGTCCGGCCAGCGATGCTGCATTTTGAATTGTGAACACCGATGACGTGTCAACTTTGGCATCTTTCGCCGACAACGTTTGCAACCCGATCGAAAGCATCATCACCAGCGCTGCCAGAAATGTTGAAACTCGAACCATTTTGCTTCGTGACATTTTCCTTTCCTCCTAGGCTTTCTTTTTGCCCCTCGCGCTTGCTTAGACGGACGTATCCGCAGACCGGAAGCAACGCCTCGAGGGATTCATCAGAAAATTAACGATCGCGAAACAAAAATCAGAGAGTGCACCGCAAACGAACACCGTCTGTCCAATACCGGACAGTGCGCGCTCGATTTCTCCCTGAATTTCGCTTCTTCTTACACACCTTCATACGAGGCCATCGCCGAAAATGTTTCGCAATTTTCTTTTTTTATTTCGCGCTGTGTCCCGCGTTTGACAGCCCGGCACCACTAATCAATAATCGCTCGGCATGATTGGCTCGCTGCGCGGCAAACTCATCGACAAACGTCCGAATCAAGTTCTCCTGGAAGTCGGAGGCGTCGGCTACGTTGTCCAGATTCCTCTTTCCACTTTCACCAGCCTCGCTGCGTTGCATTCCGAAAACACTCTGCTCATTCACACCCACGTCCGCGAAGATCAATTCTCTCTGTACGGTTTTCTCACCGCCCGCGAAAAACATTGTTTTGAACTACTGATCTCGGCCTCTGGCGTGGGCCCTTCGCTGGCGCTGAAAATCCTCTCCGGCATGTCTCTCGACGAATTAATTCCGGCCATCCGTAAAGGCGATCTAGCGCAGCTCGTGCGCATTCCCGGCGTGGGACGGAAAACCGCCGAGCGCATGGTGGTTGAGCTCCGCGATAAACTCGCCGCCGTCGATGTGCCCGACGCCGGAAAGCCCGCCACGCGCTCGCAACTCGAATCCGACGTTTCATCCGCGCTGGTCAATTTGGGCTACGACGAACGCACGGTCGAAAGCGCCATCGCCAAATCGCGCTCCACCGTGGGCAACGATTTCGAATCGCTGCTGCGCGCCTCGCTTCAGGTTTTAGGCGGCGCGGCCACGCAGAAATCCAAGCGTTCGAAGTGACCTGCTCCCAAAAGATGTAGAATTGTTTTCGGGTATCTGAATTTTCGGATTTTCCGTATCGATTCGGAGAGGGGCCTTGTTCCAGATCGTCTGGGAATTTATCGTGCGGGCCGACCGCGTCTCCGATTTCGAGAAATCGTATGCCGACGCCGGCGATTGGGCCGCGCTGTTTCGCCGCAGCGCCGGCTTTCTGGGCACCGCGCTGCTGCGCGACGCCGATGATCCGCGGCGCTATCTGACCATCGATCGTTGGGACGCCGCCGCCTCCCATGCGACAATGCGTGCGCGATTCGCGAAAGAATACGAAGCGCTCGACGGCGCCTGCGCCGGCCTGACCGAATCCGAGCGCCAGGTGGGAATTTTCAAAGATGTCTAATTTTTGAGCCATCGCCCAAATGCCTGAAAAACTAAATCCCCACGAACGCGTAATTTCCGGCCGGGCCCTCGACGACGACGAGCGCATCGAAGCCAGCATCCGCCCCACCAAGCTCGCCGACTACATCGGCCAGAATCGCGTCAAAGAAAATCTGCAGATCGC
>Ga0209169_10000399_pt1 | contig 26212 bp, 17 predicted proteins | sample HubBroMetageWRM4_FD_188346 | JGI IMG/M metagenome (GOLD analysis project Ga0209169, IMG submission 188346) | Warmed soil microbial communities from the Hubbard Brook experimental Forest, New Hampshire - Hubbard Brook CCASE Soil Metagenome WRM 4... | ecosystem: Environmental > Terrestrial > Soil...
TGGTCAAGCCTAATGGGCCGGTGGGTTTATGAAAAAGGATGGGAGCGCAGCCTGAGCGGCCCCGCTATCGAGAATTATCGCAAGTTTGACGTAGCCACCTATCCCGAACTGGCGGAATCGCCCGCATATTTCAAGAAGGAAGTTAAACAGTCGTCCGAGATGAGCTATGACGAATTACGGCGCTATATTTACGATCTCGAGCAGAGTGGCTTTGATGTGGTACGGCTGCGCGTGCAGTTGCAAAAGAAAATTGCCTACCCGTTGATCACCTTGGTGATGGCCGTCCTTGCCATCCCCTTTGCGCTTTCCACTGGCAAGCGTTCCGCGGTCGCAGGGATTGCAACCGCCATCGCTATTGGCGTCGTCTACTGGACGATCTCTGGCCTCTTCGAAGCGATGGGCAACTTGAGTCAACTCCCGCCGGTGATCGCCGCCTGGTCTCCAGATCTGGTATTCGGCTTCATCGGAGGCTATCTGATTCTCCGGACGCCAACGTAGAAAATCATTAAAACGTTGAAGCATTGAAAAACCTAGCTCAAGAGGTTTTTCAAATGCCTCAATAATTCAACAGCTCAACAAATGGAATCTAATGCACGGCGATCCCGGTCGGGGCCGCCGGTGCGATCTGAGTGCCCAGAGAGCTCATCGTTCCGTTCGCCGTACTCAAACCAAAAGCCGTAATATTGCTCGACAGGGTGTTCGATACGTAAAGAAACTGTCCGCTCGCGCTGTAGATATTCTGACCCTGTGAATTCACACTTGCATGCAGCGCCATCCCGAACGGCTGTGTTCCGGTGGGCTGGCTCGCCGGCGATAATGCAGTCAGAGTGCCTTGCGACGTATTGACGCGAAACCCGAAAAGCTGGCTTGAGCCTTCGCTTAAGACATATAAGAAATTGTTGGTCGGATCCACCGCCATTTGAGCCGGGTTTAACCCTGCTGCAGTCGGCGGTATGGGAATGCATTGCTGGGTACAAGTTTGTAACGGAGTCAAGAGCGCCAGATCCACATCCGCTTGGGTGGTGCAAACCGCATTGATCACCGTGCAGATCTGGAAAGGGTACACGCCGCCGCCAGTCTGGACATTCGTACCAACATACACAAACAGGCCGCCAAGGCCGGGCTGACCCACTGGATTAGTATTGACTGCCATCACAGAGACCGGATTGGTTGCCGCAACCGTGTAAGGCGAACTCTTCTGCTCGGTTAGTGTGCCATCCGAGCCTATGGCATACACGCTTACCGTATTGTCATTGTGTGGAGGATTGCACCCGACGGTACAAATATCCAGGTTGTTGGTTACGAAGAGGAGTTCCTGGGCGTTGGTGGAACTCGGTGACGCAACTGCTGAGAGCGCAGTCGGAAGTTTGCTCGTGTAGTACGGACTATTGCTACCTAGCGTCAGCGTGGTCGGTGACCCTTGCTTCATGGTAAACACCGAAACCGACGGACACCCCACATACATCGGATTGTTGGCACCTGGTGTGCCAGCCGCTGGGCAATTCAGCGGTGAAGGATATGCACCCTGATCGATCACGAACAGGAACTGTCCTGCGGCATCCCGCACCATGGCAACCGCGAGGTCGGGCTGCGTTGTTGAGGTCCAATTTATCGCCGTTCCCGGACCTGCCAGACTTCCGTCGGAGTTCACCGTATAAGGGTAGATCGCGGGCGCAACGTTAAGTGTAGGCACACCCTGATCCAGGATGAAGGCGGTCGCGCCCCTAGGGTCGAGCAAAATATCGACAGGAAGCCCGCACGGGTTGGAATCGGTGGTAGTCGACGGCGTGGGACATGTGCTCGCGTTCGAATTGATGTACTCGAGCTCCCCGTTATCCAGATTCATGCCGAAGGAACTCACGCTGTTTCCGGAGCCGTTAAGTCCCTGGGTCACGGTATACAAGACTCCCGCTGGACGAGAAGAGGAACTGCCACAGCTTAGAAACAGACTCAGGGCACACATAGCCGCGAGCGTCACGACTCCGCTTAATATTTTCGACATCTGTTCTCCCAGCCGCTTCTCGCGCGCCGACGATACTCTGCCAGCCGTCACGGAGATTGAAGCTTGTGGCTGAAATATATTTGTGTATCAGGAATGAGCGGGAAGAGCAAACCCGGGAGCAGCCGGAATCCGGATTTCAACCTCTAACCCACCCTCTTTGCGGTTGGATGCACGAAGTTGCCCGCCGTGCAGCCTGACAGCCCGATCAGCGATCGACAGACCCAAACCTGCTCCTCCGGTCTGCCGGTTGCGAGCATCGTCCAGTCGATAAAAGGGCTCAAATATCTTTCGCAGGGCTTCGTTTGGAACGCCGGGGCCGGAATCGAGCACGCGAACAATAATCTCGCCCTCTTCGCCACTGCCACTTACCGCCTGCTGACGTTCCAGCCGCACCTCAACCGTTGTACCTTCAGCAGTATAACGCGTTGCGTTGCGCACCGCGTTCTCGATCGCGCTCCGTAAAAGGTCGGGATCGGCTTCGACCAGAAATTCGTCCTCAGAATCGGACGGTACCGTCACCCGGCAACCCCGTCCAGGAGTCTCGTATTCGGCATCGTGTGCGATCTGCTCCACCAGTTCGCGGAGGGACAAAGTTGTCTTTCGAATGCCGTCGGTTCCTGACTCCAGCCGCGAAATCGTCAGCAGCCGCTGGATCAATTGATTCAACCGATCGGCTTCTTGTTCGATTCGGTTCAGCGCGCTTTCGAGTTCCGGCGCAACTTCACATCCGATCTCGGACGCAGCCCGTTGCCGTGCCAGTCCCAGTGCCACGCTTAGCCGCGCCAGTGGAGATCGTAGTTCATGCGAAACGTCCTTCAGCAGGCGCGATTGCGACTCTACCAGCCCTTCGATCCGGTCGGCCATGCGATCGAAATCACGCATCAATTCCGTCAGTTCATCGCGCGGGCCACCCACCGGAGCTCCAGTACGAGCACTCAAATCGCCCGCCGCCAAACTTTGCGCCGCCCTCCGAAGACGCGTCACTGGACTTGTCATCGACCAAGCCAGCAAGTAGCAAACCAGTCCCGATAGAATTACTGCGATTGCCAGCAACGGGATGTCATGCGGCCCGAAAAATGTTCTTGGTCCTGGGGGCAACTCCAATACCAGCGTGTACCGTTTTCCATCTAGTGTGAGCGCCGCACGCATAATGCGGTCGGGCAGAAGATTGTCCATCCACGTATGGTGGTGCAGCGGACCACCGCTCAGCGAACCTCCCTGCCTGGCGTCTTCAATCCAGGGTGGCACATGATGCCCAGCAAGTTCATGGCCCGACGAGTCGAAAACGAACGCCCGCACATGCTCCGAGCGCAAGACCTCTTCCAGGTAAGCGTGAGCTCCGCGCTCTCCTCCACTCTGGTAGGCGTTGACCGCTTCCGCCAATGTTTGCGGAGCCTGGTTCTCGACTCCATGCCGAGTCGGGCGCAGGGAGATCGTCACCAGAATCGCCAATACGAGCGATAGCGCCAGGGCTGCCCAGAACCACAAAAAAATCTTAAGGAAAAGACTTCTCATTACCAGTCATTCCTTCTGTTTATTGTTGATTATTTCTTAGCCTTCGCCGACGGACGCGCGAACATGTATCCCACTCCGCGAATCGTTTTGATGTGGTCGCCGTCCTCCTCGGAGTCGCCCAACTTTCGTCGCACCTTGCTGACGTGCATGTCAATGCTGCGATCAAACGGCATGAACTTCCGGCTGAGGACAGCGTTCACCAGCCGCTCCCGCGTGACAACTCGTCCCGCCTCGCGCAGCAAAACTTCGAGCAGATTGAATTCCACGGAAGTGAGTTCAACCGGGTGCCCCGCCCGCAGCACGTTTCGCGTGGCTGGATCGAGTTCCACGTCTCCCACGGTTAGCACTTCCGGCTCCGCATCGGCTGCCCTTGCAGGCCTCGTGCGGCGCAAGATCGCTCGAATTCGCGCCACCAATTCTCTTGGGTTAAACGGCTTCGGAAGATAATCGTCCGCGCCAATTTCTAGTCCGACAATGCGGTCCACGTCCTCGCCACGCGCGGTCAACAACAGCACTGGAATCTTCGATACGCTGCGAATTCGACGCAGCACTTCGAAGCCGTTGATCCCCGGCAGCATCACGTCCAGAACAACCAGCGCGTACTCACTGGTGAGAGCCTGTTGCAGCCCCTGTTCGCCGTCATGGACAGCCTTCAGGCTGAACCCTTCGGCAGTCAGATATTCCTGCACCAAGCCGCACAATTCAATATCGTCATCCACCACCAGCACATGATCCATTCTTTTCATCTAACACCTTCGCCTGCATTCACGCGGTAAAGATTTGTGATTACAACCCATTATCGATCTGGGCTCGTGTTTACAAAACTTTACCGCGCTTGACCGACTCTTTACCGCATATTTTCGTGATCGGTGTTCTTATTTGCGTAGACGTTCGAATTACCTCGGATCCTACGAAATTGAAGCAGTTCGACATTTCAAAGGAGTTTGCATGAAATCAACTCGTATCCGCATTTTAACCATCGGCGCCGCTGTGATGCTGGCCGTGTGCGCCGCGATGGCACAGGGTCCTCACGGTTTTGGTGGTCCCGGCGGCGACTTCCACCGCATGCTCAAGCAGCTTGATCTGACTAGTGATCAACAGACTCAGGTTAAGGCGATCTTCGAAAAAGAGAAGCCAACCTTACAGCCGCTGATGCAGCAGATGCGCCAAAACCATACCGCCGAAACCGCTCTTGAAGCCAGCGGCACCTTCGACGAAGCCAAGACGCGCGCCCTCGCAACGCAAAACTCGCAGACCATGGTCGAACTCCAGGTCGAGCACGCTCGCATCAAGTCCGAAATAATGCAAATTCTAACGCCCGATCAGAAAGCCAAACTGGCTCAGATCGAGGCCAATCACGAAGCGCGCATGAGCAAGCACGCTCCGCCGCCGTCTACGGATTAGTTTTCTCGTTTGCTTTCTTTTGCCTAGGGTCTCTCTCCTTCGGGCGAGAAGCGGAACCTCCAACCTCCGTTCTCGCCCGCTTTTTCCGCAGGCTGTTTTATTCGCGGCTCTGCAAAGTGGAGAAACTGATGGAACACGTTGACCTCCTCTACTCGGGATTGATGTTCGCCGCCGGCATGTTGTCAGTTTGGACCGTGCTACTGGTCACGGCTACCTTCGCCACTCTCTCGCCGTCGCTGCGAAAAACTGCAGCCACGACTGCTACAATTTCATCTAGAGAGCGTCACGTTCCTGCACATCAAGTTCCCGTACATCATGGTGCCGAAAAAGCTACGCCCCCTCGTTCCGTATCTGAAGCGCTACCGCAGCGGCCTGTTCTGGGGCGGGCTTTGCGTCCTATTCAATAACGGAATCTGGGTACTTTTTCCGCAAGTCCTACGCCGCGCTATCAACGACCTCAATACCGGCCTTACTCGCCACAAACTCCTCACATACGCCCTCATAATTGTCGGCCTCGCACTCGCCAAAGGACTCTTCCAGTTCCTCACGCGCTGGGTGCTGATCGGTATCTCTCGGGATATCGAATTCGATCTGCGCAACGACCTGTTCGCTCATCTGGAGCGACTCTCGCACTCCTATTATCAGCGCAATCGCACCGGCGACATTATGGCGCGAGCCACCAACGATCTGAACGCCGTTCGGATGCTGCTCGGCCCCGCCATCATGTACTCGGCCAACACCCTGGTCTTCACCGCAGGCGCGCTGGGCTTTATGCTCGCGATCAGCCCAAAGCTGACGATTTTCGCCTTTCTGCCACTGCCCATCGCCAGCATCGTTATCCAGTATTTCGGACGTCGCATCCACGAGCGCTTCGAGCGCATCCAGGCCATGTTCTCCGACATCTCGGCCCGCGCCCAGGAGAACTTCTCAGGAGCCCGCGTCATCCGCGCCTACGTGCAAGAGCAAGCCGAGATCGCTGCCTTCGAGAACGCGAATCAGGAATACATCCGCCGCAGCCTGGGCCTGGTACGCCTCATGGGGATGCTCTGGCCCACCCTCGAACTCATGCTCGGAGCCGCGGTTGTCATAGTGTTGTGGATTGGCGGACGGCAAGTCCTCTTGGGCAAGATGAACATCGGCGCCTTCGTAGCCTTCAACACCTACATGGTGCAGCTAACATGGCCGGTCATCGCCTTGGGATGGGTCATCAACATTTTCCAGCGTGGAACCGCATCCCTGGTTCGTATCCAGGAAATTCTGACCCAGCAGCCCGAGATAGCCGACGAAGCAACGCTAGCTCTTGATGGTGGAGCGACGCGCGTCTCGCCCGTCCACCAGGTTGCAAACGCGGACGACTCGTCCATCGACATCCAGGGCGAGATAGAATTTCGCAATCTAAACTTCGCCTACAACGGCGTAGAAGTTCTAAAAGACATCAACCTGCGCATCCCTGCCGGATCGAGTCTCGCGATCGTCGGCCCCACGGGCTCCGGCAAGACTACGCTAGTCAACCTAATCCCGCGCATCTATGACGCCGCACCCGGAACCGTCCTCATCGACGGCCGTCCCATCCGCCAATTCCCCCTCGACCCTTTACGTCGCCACATTGGATTCGTACCTCAGGAAACATTCCTCTTCAGCGACACCATTCGCGAGAACATCGCCTACGGCATAGCGCAGGAAAACGGCGAGGCGCAATTCGACGACATTAAAGCCGCCGCCGAAGCCGCTAACATCGCGCAGGACATAGAGAGTTTCCCCGAAGGCTACAACACCACAGTAGGCGAACGTGGCATCACGCTCTCCGGAGGCCAGAAGCAGCGCACCGCCATCGCCCGCGCTCTTCTCCGCGGCCCGCGCATTCTGATCCTCGACGATGCGCTTTCCAGCGTAGATACGAACACTGAAGACAAAATCCTCAACCATCTCCGCGAAATCATGCGCGGACGCACCACCATCTTCATCTCCCACCGCGTCTCCACCGTCCGCAACGCCGACGCCATCGCCGTCCTCCATCAGGGACGCATCGTGGAACTCGGCACCCACGACCAACTCATAACCCGCAACGGTTATTACACCGACCTCTATAACAAGCAGTTATTGGAAGAGGAACTAGCCGAAGTCTAGCAAGTGCGCCAGAACGCTCTCGCCCGCCAAGCGCGCCGATGTCAAGTAATTGTCAATTTTTGTCACGAGAGCCAACTAATAGTTTCTGGTCATACAACCCCAACAGGAATAACTTGCTCAGACAAAGAGAAGCATAGATAATGCTTTCGAGTTCTCCCACCATTTTTTGAGCCACGGAGTGTTCATGCGACGTCTGCCCGCCACGTCTCTGCCTTTGTCTATGTCTGTCCTCATCCTGTCCATGCTTATCGGATCGACACTCAGCTTCGCAGCCGCGCCGGATCGCATTGCGGGGCCGGTCGCTTCCAGCCAGCTTGTCAGGCTTTCCGCTGGCGTGCCTATGAAGGCTCAGCCGCAGTTCGATCAGGGAGCAGTCGATCCGTCGTTGAAACTCAGTTACATGACGCTGCTGACTGTGCCTTCAGCCAGTCAACAGAAGGCTATCAGTCAACTGCTGGCGCAGCAGCAGGATCCCCGCTCGCCTCAATACCGTAAGTGGCTCACGCCCGAACAATATGCCGATCGTTTCGGCCTCAGTTCCAACGACATTCAGAAGCTCACCACTTGGCTCGAGTCGCAAGGCTTTACCATCGTCACGGTTGCGCGCGCGCGTAACTTCATCGTCTTCAGTGGGACCGCCGCGCAGGCCGAAACCGCCTTTCAAACCCAGATTCATAATTTCGACATTAATGGAGAAAAACGCTTTTCGAATATCACTGCACCCTCAGTGCCCGCCGGTCTCACTGGCATCGTGACTGGAATTCGCGGGCTGAGCAATTTCCCGGCGAGATCTCACGCGCTCCATGCGAAGCCGGACTACACCGAGCCAGTCAGCGGCGGCAACCACTATTGGATCGCTCCCGGCGACGTCACAACGATGTACAACCTCCAGCCACTTTACACCGCGGGTATTACCGGCACTGGATATACCCTGGCGGTCATCGGCGAGACTGATGTCTATCTAGCCGACCTGAATGATTTCCGTACCGTCTTTAATCTCCCGCAGACAATTAGCGGCTGCACCTTCTTCAGCGGTACCAACATCATCAAGACCTGCAACACGACAAACTTCCAGTATGTGGTGGTGACTGGCGACACCGATCCTGGGGCGCCGAATTCCATCCAGGACGATCTAGCCGAGGCGGACATTGATCTCGAATATTCCAACGCCGTTGCACAGGATGCGAAAATCATTTATGTCAACGCACCCGAGAGTGGTGTATGGAATGCGTGGTATTTCGCGGTTGATCAGGATATATCCCCCGTGATCACCATGAGCTATGGGATCTGTGAACTCGGCGAGGCACAAAACGGAGCCTTTTCTTCCGATGAAGCCGAACTCGCCACCGCGAACGCCGAAGGCATCACATTCATGAACTCGAGCGGGGATTCTGGCGCGGCGGAGTGCGAGCCGAACGGTAACGGCGACCCAAACGGTACACTTGCCACCCTCGGCCTAGCCGTGAGCTATCCCGCGAGCAGCCAGTACGTTACAGGCGTCGGCGGCACGATGATTCCTTCAACGGAGGATACCTCCACTTATTGGAGTACGACGAACGGCCCTACTGGCGGTTCAGTCACTCAATATGTTCCCGAGCAAGGGTGGAATGACGCTCAGGAATGGGGAGGATATTGCACCGCGAACCCCAGTAACGGTTTCTGCACTGGCAACGGCGTCACTTCATGGGAAACAGCCCAGACGGCCATTGGCATCACCGCAGGCGGCGGCGGCGCGAGCAACTGCACCACCATCAATGAGAACACGGGTGTCTGCGTCAGTGGCTCTGCTCAGCCGATTTACCAACAGAGTTTGAACGTTCCCGGCCAAACGACCGCCGTCCGCTTCTCACCCGATGTTTCGCTTCTCGCGTCTGTGTTTTGGCCCGGCTTTATCGTCTGCACTCCGGTGAACGAGGTCCTTCAGAACGGCGACACTAGCAGCCTATGTGCAAATGGACTTACTGGAGCCAATGGCTACTTTAGCTACGGCTATACATTCGGCGGTACTTCCATTGCAACTCCGATGTTTGCTGGTATTGTGACTCTTTTGAATCAAGATGTCGTGCAGAGCGGACTTCAAGCCAAGCCCGGCTTGAGCAATGTCAACCCGACGCTGTACAAATTGGCCGCTACTCCCGCCAACGACGTCTTCCACCTACTCGGTTCCAGCACCAGCACAGGCTCCAACGGCGTTTACTGCGAGCCTGGTACGCCCAACTTCACGGGCTGGCCCGCAGCCCTGGTATGTCCTGCGGCGGTGGCACCGGCTACGGAAGGTTTTTTTGGTTTCAACGCTTCTAGTTTCGATCCGACGACAAACTACAATCTCGTGACCGGCCTCGGTTCCGTCGATGCCAACAGCCTCTTTACCGCTTGGATCGCTGCATCGATTGCTGCCACTACTACGACCGTTACCTCCAACCTGAACCCCGCAAATTACGGTGCCGCGGTGACCTTCACGGCTACTGTTACTACCACCGGTTCCAGCGCACCCAGCGGCACAGTGACTTTCAATAACGGCACGACCTCCATAGGCACCAGTACCCTAAGTAGTAGCAGTCCTTATCAGGCCACCCTGACCACTTCCTCGCTTCCTGCTGGCAACCCGGACTCGATTACGGCCGTCTATGGCGGCGACGCGAACAACGCCACTAGTACATCGCCAGTCCTCAGTCAGGTGGTTGTTGCACCGACCTTCACCTTATCCACCCCCACTGCTCCTAGCCCCACGTCTATACTCTCCGGGGAATCCACTACGTCCACCTTCAAGGTGACGCCGGGAGCCGGGACGTTCTATGCGGCGGTCACCTTCGCATGCAATGGCCTTCCGGATGCGACCGTTACATGCAGCGCCAGCCCGATAGCTGCAGGAGCCACAGGAGTGCAAACAGTCACCGTCACTATTACAACCACTGGTCCCAATACGAGCGATGCGATCAACAATCGCCACCGCAGAGCGGACAATCGTTCCCCATGGCTCCCGTTGGCGTTGCCGTTCGCTGGTATCGTCATCGCCGGTTTCGCGGGAGGTAAAATATCGAGATATTCGGCGCTCGCTGGACTGTGTGCATCACTGGTGCTGCTCGGGCTTCTGGTTGCCTGTGGAGGTAGCAGTTCGGCGCCTGTATCCGTGAGCGTGAGTCCTGCAGGAGCGACCGTGTTTGCGAATGACACAGCCGATAACTGGCCACCTCAAACGGCGACGTTTATGGCCACAGTAGCGAACACGAGCAATACTGCTGTGAACTGGTCGGTATCCCCAGCAAATGGAGGATCGATCACTTCGGCTGGCGTATATACGGCTCCCACAGTGGCCGCTGGCCTCCCTGGAAGCGCGACCATTACCGCAACTTCCCAAGCTGACTCGACTAAGATCGCCACCGCTACGGTAACGATCACTCCCACAACGGTCCCTGGATCGTACCCGATTACAGTGACCGCTACCGAGGGACCGACATCGCACACTACCTCGCCTATTACGCTGACTGTGCAGTGAGAGAAGTTTTCTAGTTGGCTCATTCGTACGCAGGGCGCGGACAGGTTCCGCGCCTTTTACTTTGGCGTCCCAATCTCTTTAGTCGAGATCCGAGTCGGTCGAGATTCTTGCCGGAGGTCGCCTCTGGATCAAGAAGGCAACGAGTAGAACTCACCTTCCCTGCCGAAAGATTGCCGCTAGTTCCTGCGGAGGAACAACTTCAAGTTGGGCAAAGGTACAATCGCCGGGCTTTTTGTCCGTTCGCCATCTGCGGAATTGCGCCGTGTGCCGGAAGCGATTTCCCTGCATGTGATCGTAAGCCACTTCTACAACCAATTCAGGCCGCAACGGTTCCCACGACAAGTCTTTGCCTTGACTCCAGCGACTCTGTCCGCCGGGAATTCTTTTAGCGCCTTCATCATTCTTAGTCGCATCAGACCAAGTCTTCCATGGATGCTTCGCCAGCGCATTTCTTCGATAAGGCTTGAGAAAGTCCACCAGCTCTTTTCGCTTTGCCGTGCTGAAACTCGCACAGACTCCCACGTGTTGCAAATCGCCGGCGTCGTCGAACAAACCGAGCAGCAGCGAGCCGACCGTTGTGTGCTCGCCTTTCTTATGCCAGCGGAACCCGGCAACTACGCAATCGCAGTCGCGTTCATGTTTCACTTTAAGCATCACTCGTTTGTTCGGCTCGTAAGCTCCAGCAGGATCCTTGGCCATCACGCCATCCAGACCTGCGCCTTCGAAGCGGCGAAACCAATCAGCGGCAACACCCCGATCGCTGGTTGCAGGTGTTAGATGAATCGACCGTGAAGCTGAAGCAAGCAGCGATTCCAGTTCTCGTCGCCGCTTCTGAAACGCCTCGCCGCGGAGATCGCGATTTCCAAGGCAAAGCAGGTCGAAGAATACGAATGACGCAGGAATCTGCCCGGACAAAAGCTTTACGCGTGATGCGGCAGGATGTAGACGCAATTGCAACGCTTCGAAATCAAGCCCATCATTTTTGACGATAACGATCTCTCCATCGAGCACACAACGTGCGGGCAACGCTGCCCGTAGCGGTTCCAGCAACTCAGGAAAGTAGCGATTAAGCGCTTTTTCATCCCGGCTTTGAATGACAATTTCATCTCCATCGCGAAATACCAGCGCGCGAAAACCGTCCCACTTCGGCTCGAAAATCCAACCGCCCTCTGCGGGCAATTCATCCACTCGTTTCGCGAGCATCGGCAGGACCGGCGGATTTACTGGAAGATCCACACCCCATCGTATAACGTGGCTTCATCTTTCACTTCTGACTCTAGGAACAGCATGCGCCACTCTCTTTACAACCTAGGGCTGCGATCCACTTTGGAACCGCAATGCAGCAAGGTCTGCTTCATAATCAAAACGAGCATTCGCCGCAGCAATTTGCGCTTGGGTCTGCTGCAATTGGGCCTGACTTAACTCAACAATCGAGCTGAGCCCCAGGCGGTACCTGGTATCGGCCAGATCCAGCGCGGTATTGGCCTCTTGCAAGAGCTCCGCAGTCACACTCATTTTCTGTTGTGCAGTATTGGCTCTCAGCCAAGCTGTGCGGACATCCCTTACGATGCGATTGACGAGAACACGACTCTGCTCGTCGGACGCCTTGGCGCGCAGGTCGGCTTCCGCTGCCTGGGCACGGAATTTGAAACCTTCGAATATCGGAACTTTGATATTAATCCCTGCCGCTCCATACCAATCAGGGACGAAGTAGGTGTTGGATCCAACCGGGGTAATACCAACCGTGCCCAACCCGGAGATCGTAGGGAGCAATTGTTCGTGCTGCGCCTGACTGAAGCGCACGTCCGCGTCATGAGTTAGCTTGAGAGCAAGAAGATCGGGGCGCTGTTGCAAGGCGAGAGCGATCACAGCGTCCGCTGAAGGTGCGACCGGCTGCGGAGGCGTCGGATCGTCGACCAGTTGGTACTCCTGATTGTTCGCGGTTCCGAGCACTTCATTGAGATTCGCCATTGCGGCATCGAATTGATTTTGCGAATCGAGATCAAGCAACTTGGCTTGTGACAGATTAACCTGCGCGAAACTCTGGTCGAGCGTGGACTTCAGTTTGCTCGCAGTGAGTGCATCGACCTGATCGCCGACCGCTTGCCGCGCCTTGACGGTGCTTTTCGCAACCTGCAGAGTGGCCTGCGCCTCCAGGGCGCTGTAAAAGGCGATGTCCGCCGCTAGCACGATGTCCTCCCGCGTCGCCTCTGATTGTTGCTCGGTGGCTTTTGCCCCAAAGGATGAGGACGCGACCAAATTGCGCGTGCGGCCAAAATCGGTAATTAACTGATTGAGGTCAACCCCTGCGCCCACATGATAGAGAAGCCGGGAGGCGTCTAGGGTCCCGGCCGAAATGCGGCTTGCTTCCTCTGCATCAACCCCAGTCACATTGCCGTTCAGCGTTGGAAGCAATGCCGAGCGAGTCTCGCGGACGACCTGCTTTTGTGCTAACGCAAGCAGCGCCGCGACGCTGATTCGTGGATTGTTTTTGAGCGCCAACTGCTCCGTCTGTTCGCGCGTAAGCGTTTCTCCGGTGGACCCTGGCGGGAGGGAGCCTGGAGAATTTGTTGTAGCGGAATTTAATGCCGGAGTTGGCTGCTGCCCCTGGGCCTGGAACTGAGGCGCATCTGGAAGCTGTGCGATCTCCTGCGAAACGATCTGCTGCGCGCGCACGGCTACGGGACACGCAAGAAGCCAGAGCGCCAAGAATCGACGTCGGTTACGCATGGTTCACCTCACCGGATCGGGGTTCGATTTCATCATCGCGAATTTCTTTGCGATGAATGAGAAGGTACGCGGTCGGCACCAAAAAGACGGTCACGATGCCGGAAACAGTCAACCCTCCCAGAATTGCGCGTGCCAGCGGCGCGTATTGTTCGCTGCCCGGCTCCAGAGCCAGCGCCATCGGAATGAGTCCGAGAATGGTCGCCAGCGTGGTCATCAGAATGGGACGCAAACGCACTTTGCAGGCTTCGGCGAGGGCTTGCTTGATGGGACGACCATCGGCGCGGAGCGTGCCGACAAATTCCACGATAAGAATGCTGTCGGAAACGGCGATTCCAGTCATCATGACAACTCCCATGAGCGACATGACGTTGAGTGTCGTACCCGTAGCCATCAGGAATAGGATTACTCCCGAAAGTCCCGGAGGAATCGCGAGCAAGATGATGAAGGGATCGGAGAACGAAGCGAACTGCGCCATCAGGATGAGATAAACCAACACGATCGCGAGGATGAGACCGATGCCGAAACTCTGGAACGAGCTATCCATGTCAGAGATCGCTCCGCCCATCGACACGGTGATCTGGGAAGAGTGGTGCATGCCCTCGAGGACATGTTTGATCTGACCGCTCACACGGCCGAGATCTTCCTTCTTCGGCATGACGTAGATGTCGAAACTGCGACGCAGTTGGTAATGATCGACCTCGGTCGGGGTATCGATTTGCTTTATCGATGCCAGCGACTCAAGCGGTGTTGTGTTTGCGGCTCCGGGGGCGCGCAGGGGGATCTGCTTCAAATCGGTCAGGGTTTTAATTTGATTGTCAGGATATTGCACGCTGAGAAAGTAATTATTGCCAGTCTTTGGATCGACCCAGAAACTCGGAGCGATCATCGTGTCGGACGTAAGCGCAGTGATGACATTATCAAGCGCCGCCTCGGGCGACACGCCGAGCAGCGCCGCATGTTCGCGATCGATATTCAGTTCCAACCCCGGATAGTCGAGATCCTGCGGAATTAGGACATCGTTGACTGAACTCAATGCCTTCACCTTCGCGGCCACGGACTTGGCGAAAGCAAACGGTTCATCCAAGTCACTGCCCCCGATTCGAATGTCGATCGGAGCGGGTTGCCCTTGGTTAACGACGGAGTCAACCAAACCACCCGTTTGGAAATACGTGCTCACCTCTGGAAAGTCATTGGCGAACCTTTCGCGCAAACGTTGCATGTAATCGAAGCTGCTGGTCTTATGGTCCTCCTTAAGACTGACCTGAATGAAGGCGGTATGCATTCCGGAATTGCTGGTGTAGATGGCCGAAAGATCTGGTGTAATACCAATATTCGACACGATCATATTCATGTCGTGCGGCGACACTACATCGCGGATATCCTGCTCCATCTTTCCGACATATTCATCGGTCACCTCAAGACGAGTTCCGGGCGGGACTTTCACATTGACCACAAATTGCCCGGGATCGGTGCGCGGAAAGAACGCGACGCCAAGGAATGGAAACAACGCGAAACTCAGCCCCACGAAACCCGCAAAACCGCATACGACCAACACGGGCCGTCCCAGACAAACGGCAATAGCTCGTTCGTACGCTTGCTGCAGCCGCTCGAATTGCTGATTAAAAGCGATAACGACGCGTCGAAAAATGTTCGCAATGTTTATTCTTTGTTCTCGTTCGACTTCCTGTACCGCCTCACTTGCGCCGCCCACCGTGCTATAAGAAGCGCTTTTATGTTCAGGATTCAAACGGATGAACTTCGAGCAGAAGAGCGGCACGACAGTCATGGCGACGGCATAGGAAGCAAAGAGCGCCAGCACTACCGCGAGGGCCAGAGCACTAAAGATATATTTGCTGACACCCGACAGCATGATGACGGGAAAGAACACGATGCAAGTGCTGCACGTAGCTGCCAGCACGGCAAGCTGGACCTCTTTGCCTCCGTTGATGGCGGCTTCAACCGCAGGTTCGCCCAACTCCATATGACGAAAGATGTTCTCAAGAACGACGACCGAGTTATCAATCAAGCGGGAAAGCGCGAGCGCGATGCCACCAAGCACCATGGTGTTGATCGTGCTCCCACCCAGGTTCAACGCAATGAAGGCGGCGAGGCAAGAGATGGGGATGGAGAGTAATACCGAAATCGTCGCGCGAAGATTGCCGAGAAAGAGAAGTATCATCAGGGCGGTGAGACATAGGCCAATACTGCCCTCGTTAATCACATTCTTCACCGCTATCTTCACGAAAACCGATTGATCAAACACGACCGCCGTTTTCAGCGCCTTCGGAATATCAAGCAGATGTTTCACTGCCTCTCGAATGCCGTTCACGATACTGATCGTGTTCGATCCGCCACCCTGCTTTAAGATCGGAATGTAGACAGAATGTTGACCGTCGACGCGGACGATGTTGTATTGCAGTTGGCCTGAGTCCACCGCTTTTCCAACATCGCCAACAAATACGGACTCGCCAATATGATCCTGTTTGTCCGTCTTAATCGGCATGGCATTGATTTCGTCAACCACCGGAATCTGGCTATTGGCATAGACGTTGTAGTCTTTCGGTCCGATGCGCACGTCACCGGCGGGCAGAATCAGATTCGATTCATTCACCGAGCGAACGACGTCCATCACCGAGAGTTGGTGAGCTTCGAGTTTGACCGGATCGACGTAAATCTGGATTTGCCGGTACTTGCCACCGTAAGGTTGCGGTACGGAAGCGCCGGGAACATTGGCGATTTGATTCCGCACCTCAAACTGTGCGAGATCTTTGAGCCGCGTCTGGTCGAGACCCTGACCTTCAAGCGTGACCAGACATACGGGCAGATTCGAGGCGTCGAATTTCAGCACCACCGGCGGTAGAGTTCCCGGCGGAAGTCGGCGCAAATTCGCCATAGCGAGATTCGAGATATTGCTCACAGCAGCGTTAGCGTCTGTACCCGGCTGAAAGTAGATCTTGATCAGGCTCACACCAGGCAGTGATCGCGACTCGATGTGATTGATTCCACTTCCCAGCGTAAAGAAACGCTCGTAGCTATCTGTGATATCCGCCTCGATCTGCTGCGGCGGCATGCCGGCGTAGAAGGTTGCGACCACGACAACCGGGATATTGATTTCCGGAAACAGATCGACAGGCATACGCGCGACTGTGGTAACACCTACGACGATCACCATGAGACAAAGCATCAGGACGAAGAACGGGTACTTAATCGCAAAGGAGGACATTACTCGCTCGCCTCCTGTGCAGCCGTTGGAATGAACGCCGCATGCGGGGACACAACCTCGCCAGGCTGATATCCGGTCTGCCCAGCGGCGATCACGTGGTCCCCGGCCTGCAAGCCGCTGGTAATCTCGACTTGGTTCGAGGTTTGGATCCCGAGCGTCACATTCCGCTTCTCCACATGGTTCGTCGCATTCACCACCAGCACGTAAGCTTGATTGCCACTAGACTGATTGCCACTAGATTGCTCGTCGTTCTGCACCACCGCCTGCGCCGGCAGAATTAGAGCATTATTCTTCCGCTGGAGTTGAATCGTCGTCTCCGCGTACATCCCTGGATTGAGACTCAGATCATGGTTAGGGACATCGACCTCGGTCAGCATGGTTCGGGTATTGGTATCGAGCGCGCGAGAGAAACGAATGATCTTGCCTTCAAATGTGCGTCCGGTCGCGTTGACCTTCACCTGCACATCCCCGCCGATTTGAATGTATGGTACGTCGCCTTCAGGCACGGGCATACGCAGACGTAGCACGTCGCTTTCCGCCACTTGGACGACAGGAAGTGTCTGCGTGTTGCTGTCCTGTCCGGCTTGAATCAGCGAGCCAGTATCGGCGTATCGTTTCGTCACCACCCCTGTAAAGGGAGTGATGATCCGCTCGTATCTGGACATCGTTTCGAGCCGGCTGTGGGTTGCGCGGGAGACGCCGAGTTGTTGCTGCATGGCATCCAGCGAGGCCTTCGCGACGCCGACCTGTGCCGCCGCTTCCTGGTCTTTGGCTCTGGCGTCATCCAACTCCTGTTCCGCGATCAGCCCCGGTCTTTCTTTGGAAGCTTCTTCTAGACGGGTGTATTCAGCGTGCACCGCGGAATATGTCGACTCGGCGCTGACGACCTCGCTTTCTGCGCGAGTGATATCAGACTGGCTGTGGCGCACCTCGGCCTGGGCACCCTCCACTTGGTCCTGCAATTCCGGAACTTCCAGCAAAGCCAGTACTTCGCCCTGACGAACACGGTCGCCTATATCGACTTTGATCCAGCGAATATATCCCGAGACTTTGGCATGAAGATCCACCTGTTGATACGGCTGAAATTGCCCGGCGATCGTAAGCGAACTGGCCAGACCACCACGCGCCACCGCGACAACTGCGGCCGCCCTGGGTTGCGCCACGGGACTTTTACTATAGCGATCGCGAACGATCAAAAAGAGAGCTGCCAACAAAAGACAGAGAGGCCCCGCAATCCAAAGGACTCGTTTGTGACGCATGGAGCCACCTACTTTCAATCCCGCAAGTCCGGGACTGGATTCGACGACTGTACATTTCCTTAAGGAGTCTGGCGACTACCAACGGCCCTATTCGATGTCTGAAAATAGGCCGGGTTTGCCAAAAATATATCGCCGTGAGCGACTAATAGAAGGCTGGAGGGGGACGTTGCGTGAGGTGTGGATCGTGAAAGTCACACCTGCGAGAGGTGCAGAGGTTCATTTCAAGTTCGTAAAACTTGAATGTGAGAACGAAGATCACCTGGGCCAAAATCAAGAGCGGAATGAGGTTCAACGTCTCCCAAGTCATATCTGGTTCGAGGGCCTTTTCAAACAAGGCTACCGTTTGGGCAGAGCGCCTCTCCGTCAAAAGTTTGGCAACGGTGATGGTAGAGGGGGTTTGCGGCGTCTTGTAAAGGGAAAGCTTTGCCTGTAATCCCCAACTGAATACCGCACACCCCAAAAAGAGAAGAGCGCACTTGAATGCGTATGTGGCGGCAATTTGATGTCGCCTCGACATCAGTCTTCTCCTTTTCCCCAACAGGCCCGTAAACAATAATGTAGCAGAATGGCCTTGTTGTTGGAGTGGTTTCACCGGCTGGAACGAGACTCGCGGACCTGAGCCTCCAAACTTCGTATCGCTGAAGTTTGCACGTTAAGCAGGGCCTGTTGTCGTTTAATCTGACGCAGCGCCTTGGCCAGTTCAGCCTGTTGCTCCCGAAATTCAGCTTGCTGTTCCTTGGTGGCCTCAATCAACAGAGCGGTCAGACGGCTGTAGTCCATTCCGCGAGCATCCTTTCCGTTCTCCTCATAACTGACAACCTCCGGTACTACCGCCCCTACTTCCTCCGCAATTAGGCCAATCTCGCGCTTGCCGGTTTCCGGCTGGTCGTAGGAGACGCCACGCAGTTGCTCAACCATGTCCAGCGCTCCGTGGAGTCGCTGAATGTTGGTTTTCCAGCGCCGCGAGCTGTATGTGGTCCAACCATCGCCGATCGCTTCGCCCAGCCCCTGCCCAATGGTGAAAACATTCGATGGCTTGGTTGTTCCATTTGCAATATTGAACCTGCTAGCCTTTACTACTCCGGTAACGCTCAGGCTTCCGTTTACAGTCTGATTGCCCGTGAACGTATTCGCAGCCGCTAGTTGCGAACCCCTGGTGGTATCCAGGTTCAATGTCTCCTGATCGCCCGTCCCGCCGCTCGGCCAACTCGTGATGCAGCTCGAACCAATGCAGAACTTTGGGGCCGTAACGCTAGTAGCCGCGCTAAACGAGCCCGAAGCTGTCAACTCAGCAACAACTGTACCGTTACATATCTTGTCCGCCGCTGTCGTACCCGCGCACGCGGTAAGGAAGTTGTACGACCCGCTCGCGGGTGTGGCCGAGAGCAGGCGCAACATCGTGCCCGTCTCGGCGCTAGCATTGTTCAGAATCGCAAGCCCCGTGTGCGCCCCTGTGTTGTCCGTGATAGTAACTTTATTGTTGGGCGTTGTAGATAAGTTGCCACAAGTAACCGAGTTACCGAACAAGCTTGCGCCTACATGCCCCGAGCCGTTGTTGCAGACCTGAAGTTGCGGATAATAAGTACCGCCCGTCTTCACCCCAGTGCTGAACGGGTTGTGAAAGCTGTTGTTGCCATTTTCTACCGTCAGGTCAAAAGAATTATCCGTTGTTGACGTGGCCGTGTCCGTGATTCCAAAAGCGCTACTAACAGGAGAGCTTCCAAAGTCTCCCTCAGTGAATGTCGTGGTAAACGTGCCTGTTGCAATGTTGGTATTGGTAGTGGGAGCGGTGATCGAAGATAACGCGACTTTGGCGCCTGCTGTCGCGCACACCCGGGCTGACCCGCTCAACTCTGATCCTTGCCCGGCTCCACAGGTATTCAAGAGCGACGAGTTCGGCATGCCACCGTCACCCGTGACTTCTCTGCTGTTGGCTGTGATCACGCCTGCTATCGTGCGCCCAAGCTCGAACACGAGGTCCAGTTCGGCTGGATGGCTCGTCGTAATACTTTCTTTGCTGTCAAAGCTCGCTTCCAGCGGACTGTTGCCGATCAAGGCAATGCCGTCATTGGCAGATCCATTCAGCCATGCCTGCACTGCCGTAGTGATATTGATAAGGATGTACTGATTCTTGTCCGCGGTGGTGAGAGGTATGCTTGCTGCAATCATGGCCCCGAGCGCTGGGGCATTGTCCGCTTCGATCGCGTTCTCCGACCAGGAGCCGTTCACGTAATCCACATTAAAACTGCCCGCTTTGGTCACTGAATGGACGTAAAGCTTCAGCGTTGCCTGGGCGATATCACCTCCGGTGTAGCCAGAAGGAACTGACGACAAATTGAACCGAATGTAAGCGGTCTGTGAGGGACTTTCCACATTAAGCACAGTATTGGAGCCATAATTGGTGGTTAGATCTGCCGTGTTCGTATAGGCATCATCGCTGGGAGTAAGCTGAGCAGACGCGCTACTCACCAAAGACGCTAAAGACAAAGTGGAGAACAACATTATCGCCAACCACGTTTTAGAATTCTTCATAGCATGCTCCTGATTGTTTCTCGAGAGAATCGCACCTTGATTCGAACGAACCCAGCAGGGGTTTCCGGGGAGGATGCCGCTCTCAGATGCCGCTCTCAGTCGTAATTGGGTAGGGTTTGGTAGTCCCCCGGAAGTCCCCACAGTTTTTGAGCGCTTATTGAGGACAATTTTGGGTCGCTACTTCCCTTCCCGCCGCTTCGCATCGCGCCACTAGTTCAACGCCTTGTCGGAGGTTTCTCCCCAGATCGTGTGGGGTCGAGGCTGAGCTTTCGCCCAGACGATCCAACGCAGCGTGGCTAGTGCGAGTACAGCGATCGCGACCCAGCACAGGATATTCACGTTCCTCTGCCGCGTCTTCATAGCGTTGGATTGTAACGGAAATGGACTGGATAAGGGGACAGTCACGGGATCGTCTCAGTCAGGGAGAGAACCGGATCAGGATCTTCTGCGATGACTGGGAGTTCTGCCAGTTAAGGTTGCTTTTGGTATAGGAGGAAACCATGAGGACACTGTTGTTTCACGCGGTTCCGGCTTCCTTGTTGTTTTCGGCTGCAGCGTCGATGGCCAAAGAGACGGATGAGCAGAAACGGGACAACGTTCGCAAGACGGCGAGGGAGACCTTGGATCAACTGTACAAGCTTCAGCCGTCGTCCCATGCAGCTGTTGAGAAGCGGCAGTGATCGACCGACACTCATGAAGGTTAGGGCCAACATGGTACCGAAAGTGGTCAACGGTTCCTGTTTATATCGCACCTATCGCCGGGTTGTCGTCGGCATCCTTTGCTTTGTTTTACGGGCCTTGGGACACCTCTTCGCACGACATGACAATCCTCCTGAAGAATTTGTTTCGTTTTTTGAAATTACTTTGCAGCTTGCGGCTAGTACGCTGCAGTGTGATAGAGAATTGGTCCCACACCGCTGTTTGTGTCGTGTACTTCCAGGATCGTTGTTCCGGCCAATGAGACCCGTGGCGCTTCACCGCTGTCATATTCGAGCGTCTTTTTCGCGAATTTGACCGTTCCGCTCGACTGCAATCCGGCCGTCTGATACCACAGAGGACCGTCTCCGCTGTCCACTTGGTGCACTTCAATGACGGTTGGTCCGGAAGCCGATACGGAGGGAGCGAGGCCAGTGCCGTACTGGAACCCCGTCTTGGCCCACACCACTGAACCATTGGCACGGATCTCCGCCGCGTGGTACCAAAGAGGTCCCGCACCGGTGTCTACCTGATGTACTTCGATGACCGTCGATCCCGCGACCGCCACTGATGGCGCCGCGCCGGTGTCATATTGAGCTGGAGTCGCAGACCACTCGACAGTGCCCGACAAGAGCTGGCCGGTGTGATACCAGAGCGGACCGACTCCGGTGCCTCCCTGGTGCACCTCCACAACACTCAGTCCATTCACTGCCACCGCAGGTGCCAGGCCATTGTCATACTGCTGAGCATTAGCGCCCCAACTAAGGCCGCCGGTAGGCGTGAGTTCGCCGTCTACATTCCAGAGCGCTCCAAAGCCCGTGCCCGCCTGGTGTACTTCAATCACGGTGTTGCCGCTGATGGCGACCGAGGGAGCATATCCGTTGGCATACTGGGTGGAGACGGTCCAGGCCACAGTGCTGCCTTGTATCTGGCCGGTGCTATACCAGAGCGTGCCTGACGCACCCTCATGCACTTCTACAGCGAACCAACCGGAAACTGCCACCGACGGCGCTTGACCATTGTCAAATGAAACCGGGGACGCGCTCCAGACCACGGGTGATATCCCTTGTGCCCAGGAGGTAGGCGCCTCGAAAGCGATAGCGACCGCCAGAGTCATCATCACTAGAACTGTCCTGTTGATTTTGCAAACTCGTTTCATTCTGATTCTCCTTTTCAGGTTCTTTGTTGAGGTTGCCCCTTACTGCCGCCCCAGACGCCACGAACCGGTCGTGCTTTCTGCTAGAACTGGCCGGGGAGGCTCCAGATCGTCCCGCTGCCTTCATGGAGTTCCGAGACGTCGGGTCCGGCGATGGCGATCGAGGGAAGAGAACCGGCTTGGTACTCAGAAGACGTTCCCCACGCAACCGTGCCGTTACTCTGCAACAGGCCGGTGCTGTACCACTCTTCTCCCCCGCCATCTTCGTGGGCTTCCACGATCGTGGGTCCCGCGATGGCGACCGTGGGCGCGTAGCCTTGGTCGAAATTAAATCCCGATCCAAATTTGACCGAGTTACCAGCCTGAATGGTGCCGAGCACGTACCACAGAGCCGGACTGGTACCTTGATGCACCTCCACAAACGTTGCCCCAGCCAACGCAACCGATGGCGCAAAACCTAGGGTGAAGTTGGCACCGCCTTGAAACGCTACTGTGCCAGCCGTATTAAACTGACCAGCTTCATACCAGAGTTCGCTGGGATTCGACTGACTCGCCTGATGCACTTCGAGAATCTGGGTTCCGGACGCCGCCACGGAAGGCGCATATCCTTTGGTGTATTCGATCGCATCTGTCGCCCACGTGATCGTTCCAGTTGACGCGACTTTCCCGGTGAGGTACCACAGTCCACCGCTGCCGTCTTCGTGGACCTCGATGACACAGCTGCCCGAGATTGCGACCGATGGCGCAAGGCCGGTCTGGTATTTCTTTGCTGCCTTCCACGTTATCACTCCGCCGGTAGTGCCCACTTTGCCGGTGCGATATTCCAGCGCACCGACTCCGCTTTCCGACTGGAAGACCTCGACGGCGTTGTCACCATCGACGGCAATGCGCGGAGCGTAACCGGTTCCTTTGAGTTCGATGGCGTCGCCAAAGGAAATTTGGGCCGAGGCGGTAACCGGCAGGAGCGCCAAAACCAGACCAGCGATCAAGCTGAGGGCTTTGAAGTTCTGCGGTTTTGCCTGGGCGGTAGGTTGGCTTTTATTGCTGGCTGCAAGGCTGCTTTTCGTCGTTTTCAATTTTCTTCTCCTTGGAATCTTGCGAATTTGACGGTCTGTTGAGCCTTCTACCTGGAAATAGCGGTCGCCCTGGGATCGTGGTAAGATTTCCGCCAACCTTCTGGCTTAGGCCCTCCCGTGCGGCAAAAGCTACTTCGCATGCCCGTCACAAGTCTTAAAATCGGCGCTCAAAAGTTCTCAAAAGTTCCCAAAGCCGTGCCATGTCCAGCGTGAACAAGAACTTGTACGCGTTCGCAGATTTCAGCCTGGACCCTCAAAACAGGGTAGTGAGGCGCAGCGGGGCGACGGTGCCCCTGACGCCAAAGGCCTTCGATCTCCTGCTCGTGCTGGTACAAAATGCCGGACGGATTGTGAGCAAGGACGAATTGATGAAAACGGTCTGGCCAGACAGTTTCGTGGAAGAGTCCAATCTGACGCAGACGGTTTTCATGGTGCGGAAAGCGTTGGACGAGACGGCCGATCGGCGGTACATCCTCACGGCGCAAGGGCAGGGCTACCGGTTCCTGGTTCCAGTCAAGGAAGGAACTGTGGACGGACCGAAGGGCGGACCGCAGGGGACAGAAAGGCCCGTGGACGCTTCGGAAACCGTCGAAGTCCGGGAAGTTCCACTAGAGCCGTCGCCCCCACAGGTAAAGAGCTGGAGACCGCTCCTCATCGCCTGCGCAGGCGTTGCGCTGGTTCTGATTATGGCGTTTGCCATTTGGCCCCGGCATTCGCGGGTCGGCCCTGCTGAAGTGAGCAAAATCATGCTGGCAGTGTTGCCATTTGAGAATTTCACTGGCGATTCGTCAGAAGATTACTTCATCGATGGCCTGACCGAAGAGATGATCGGCCAGCTCGGCAACCTCGATCCCGCGCATCTCGGCGTAATTGCCCGGACTTCGGTGATGCACTACAAGCACTCGCAGGAATCAATCCCCGCGATCGGAAGGGATTTGGGGGTCCAGTATGTGATCGAAGGCAGCGTGCGGCGGGATGCAAAACGGGTGCGCATCACGGCTCAGCTGATCAAGGTGAAAGACCAAACCCATCTGTGGGCGAGGCAATATGATCGCGATTTGGGCAACTTGATCGAGCTCCAGGAGGAGATCGCTCGGGAGGTCGCCAACGAAATCGAATTCAGCCTGAGCGGGCGCAGGCCGATTGAGCTAGCGCAGGCGGCTTCGCCTGTGTGGGGAGCAAACTCCTATGAGGCGTATGACCTGTATCTAAAGGGCCGCTATTTCTTGAACAAGAGGACGGCGGACGGATTTCGACAGGCAGCCGATTACTTTCAGCAGGCCATCGAAAAGGATCCGAATTTCGCACGCGCGTATGCAGGGCTGGCGGACACCTTCGCCCTGATGAGCACATGGTACATCGGCCCGCAAAATGAGCTCATGCCCAAGGCAAGAGCCACGGCCTTGCGGGCGCTGGGGCTCGATGAGAGTCTCGCCGATGCGCATGTTTCGCTTGCCATGATCAAGGAGAATTACGATTACGACTGGCCGGGTGCGGAGAAGGAATTTCGGCGCGCCCTTGAACTCGATCCGCAATATGCGATCGCGCATCAGTGGTACGCGGAGTTCCTTTCCTGGCAGGGCCGGTTCCCGGAAGCGTTTGCCCAGAGCGAGCAGGCGCGTCAACTGGATCCGATATCGCTCATTGGTGCGACGGATCGTGCATCCATCTTGTATGAGTCGCGCCAATATGACAGCGCGTTGAAGCAATGGCGCTCGGTGCTTGATCTGGATCCCACTTACGCGCATGCGGAGCACATGATGATTCCTGCCTACCTGCAGCTGGGCCGCTACGACGACGCAGTCAAAGTGATCGATCGCTGGGAGGCCGTCGGCGAAGGTCCTTGGATGTGGGGTTGGAAAGCAGCCGTTTACGCTCGCGCCGGTCATCCTGACGAGGCACGCCGAGCCGTGGCGAAACTGGAGCAGAGCTCTGGGTCGTCGGCAAACCGGGCCGCGACCTTATTGGTCGCTTATCTGGGCACAGGCCAGAAAGAGCGGGCCCTCGAACTGCTCCAACAAATGTATGCGGAACATTCGAACGCGGTCGTGCAGATCAAAGTGGACCCGATGTTTGACCCGCTGCGCAGCGATCCCCGGTTCAAGGATCTGCTGCTGCGCCTCGGATTGGGACGATAGGAACCCGGTCGGTGCGCTAGATCTCAGGTGAACGTGACTGAGGAGATCAGTAGAATGTTCGGGCACGTGAATCACATGGCTGCGTGATCTTAATTAGCTAATCTATCTTCCCACCCGAACATACGAAACGAGGCGGAGGCTCAGAGTCCCCACAAAAGTCCCCACGATCTTGAAAAAACTACTCCAGTAAAACCCACCAACGCCTGCAACTACGTTTGAAAGCAATCTGATAGTTGGTGGGCAGTGCAGGACTCGAACCTGCGACCTCCTGCTTGTAGGGAAAGCCGGAGGATGAAGAATCAACAACTTAGACGGAATACGACCACTTACGACCGACGACGACAAACTGCCGCCAAAGCCGTACCCAGCAAGGGCTTCCGGCGAATCGTGCCGCTCTCGGTCGTAATTGATAGAGTTTGCAGGTAGGCACAAATTTGGGCACAGTTTTTCGAGCGCTACTCGGACACAATTTCCGGAGTCGATACTTCCCTGCCCGCGCCTTCGCGTCCACGCCGATGACCCCATATCTCTTCAGATCAATCGAGCTTGGCAGCATGGACGTTTCCCAGTAATAAGGAGCATTCTCTACCTAGAGGAGGAGTCATGAACAACAAACAATTGAGTGAGTACTTGGGCGGCCATCACGAGCTGCCCTACATCAGAAAAGAAAAGATTGAGGACGACGATATTGAAAAAGAGGATGATAACGCCGCAGCAACGGAGGAAATCGAAGAGGAGCGAGTAGCAGAAGAAGTGAACGATGCCGCGAAGGATGGTGAGGTGAAGACGAATTACCCGAGGTGAGTATTGGCCGCCGCTCAGTGAGTGTGAATCGCCTCCATTTACAATGGTTAATCA
>Ga0209169_10000401_pt1 | contig 26151 bp, 23 predicted proteins | sample HubBroMetageWRM4_FD_188346 | JGI IMG/M metagenome (GOLD analysis project Ga0209169, IMG submission 188346) | Warmed soil microbial communities from the Hubbard Brook experimental Forest, New Hampshire - Hubbard Brook CCASE Soil Metagenome WRM 4... | ecosystem: Environmental > Terrestrial > Soil...
CGAGCAGCCCGAGCGCCAGCGCCTCGCAGCCCAGGCTCGCGATCGCGCAGCCGCGAGGGGACACCCGCCGCACCAGCCGCCCGGTGAGGTACGCCGCCAGCGTGATGACCGCCGCGAACGGCAGCATGGCCAGGCCGGACCCCAGTACCGAGGCGTCGGCCCCGTACCCGGCCGCCGCCGGCGCCTGCAGGAACGACGGGATGGTGCTGTTGATCACCCCGACGGTTCCCGCGGTGATCAGGAAGACCGCGGCGCCCGCCGATACCCCGGGCCTGGCGAGCACGCGCAAGTCCACCACAGGTTCGGCCGAACGCAGCGCGCCGCGCGCCCAGGCGGTCAGCAGGATCACCGCGGCGGCGAACAGGCCGATCACCCACCCGGAGGTCCATCCCCAGGTGCCGCCCTCGGTGACGGGCAGCACGGCGGCGACGAGCCCGCCGGCAAGCATTACCGCGCCTGCGACATCGATCCGGCGTACGGTGCGCCGGTTACCGCCGGGAACGAAGACGGCGGCGAGCACTGCGGTGAGCGCGGCGAGCGCGGCCATGGCCCAGAAGACGGCCCGCCAGTCGGCACGGACCACGTCCTCAACCACGCCGCTCAGCACGAACCCGGTGCCTGCGGCCACGCCCTGCACCGCGGCGATGACCGCGAGCGCCCTGACCAGGAGATGGCCTGACCTGCGTTCGCGCACGATCGCCACGCTCAGCACGGCCGCTGCCAGCCCGGCCGACGCGATGGCCCGTCCCGCGATCAGGATCGCCACGCCGGGCGCGGCGGCGCTGATCGCCGACCCGACGGCCAGGCAGCCCATCGAGATCACCATCAGCCGACGCTGCCCAAGGACAGAACCCAGCGCCGGGAACAACCCGGTGCTGATCGTTCCCACGATCACCGTCACGATCGTGATCCAGTTGAGCGCCGACCGTGAGGCGTGCAGCGATGTGCCTATCTGGCCAAGCAGGGTGAAGACCATCAGGAACGCCGTGGTCGCGACCAGGAGGCACAGGCTCACGACAGGCAGCAGCATCTGGTCCCGCTGGCTGCTGCGGGTCAGGACTCGGGAGTCCACGGATTCGGCACCGCCGATCGCGGGGCGAGTATAGGAGCCACCGGGCTAGCCGGCGTCGATCGCGCGGGCCAGCTGGGCCCTTGAGGTGATGTCGAGCTTGGCGAAGATCTTATGCAGGTGGTATTCGACCGTACGGGGACTGATGAACAGCCGCGCCGCGATCTCTGGATTGGAGTGGCCGTCGCTTGCGAGCCTGGCGATCTGGGCCTCCTGCGGGGTGAGTTCGGCCACCGGACGGATGTTCCGCTTGCTCACACGTTCACCGGTCGCCGCGAGCTCGCGCTCGGTGCGCCCGGCGAACCCGTCGGCTCCCATCCCGACGAACATCTCCCTCGCGGCCCGCAGCTGTGCCCGCGCGTCGATCCGGCGTTTCTCCCGGCGCAGCCACTCTCCGTAGAGGAGGTGCGCGCGGGCGAGATGAGTCACGATGCGGGTCCGGGCCAGCCTGGCGATCGCCTCCAGGTAGAGCTCCTCGGCGACCGGTCCGGCGGAGACGAGTGCCCGCGATCGTGCCTCCATGCCGAGCCCCCAGTCGGTCCCGCTGGCCGTGGTGGTCTGGCTGAGGCGATCCACCGCCGACGCAGCCAGGTCGGGCTGGCCGCTGCGGGCGGCCGCCTCGGCGAGCTCGGGCAGCGCCCACAGCGGGTACCCGAGCAGCTCGGCATGCTGGCTGCCGCGCCGGGCGGCGTCCAGTGCCTCGGAATAGCGGCCGAGGCCGTTGTACAGCAATGCCGCCGTATACATGCTGATCTCGAAGGCCACGCCGGGCTCGGCTCCGTGGCCCGAGGCGGCCGGGTCGACGCGGCCCTGCCAGGCCGCGAGCGCGAGCCGGCCGTGCACCGAGCGGGACGTCCCGGTGATCGCGATCACCGCGTCGGTCTCGTCGATCAGCGCGGCGGCGGCCGCGAAGTCGCCGGTGAGCAAGGCCACGGCCGTCGACGTGTTGAGCGCCGCGGGAAGGTCGATGAGGACGCCGGCCCCGTGAGCCGAGGCCATCAGGCGGTTGGCCAGCTGATACCACGACTCGTCGTCCCACAGGTTCATCGTCGTCCGGCAAGCCAGCCACAGCACGCCCACCGAACCCGCGCTCCTTGAATCCTCGGCGAGGAATGCGGCCAGCGCCCGCCGCAGCGTGCCCAGCCCCGCCTGGTAGCCGTCGGTGACCTGGGCCGCCAGACCATCGAGCAGGAGATCGTCGGCCCGGTCAGGTTCGTCAGCGGGCAGGACCGTTCGCGCCGCGCGACCAACGTCACGCCATTGCATGCCGCCGTCCGAGCTGACGATGATCGCCGACATGAACGCGTCGAGGTAGGTCCGCCGGGCGAGCCTGGCGTCAAGCGGCGCGAACCGGGCCGCCGCGCGCAGCAGCAGGACCGGAGCGTCGCCGGCCCGGTTGACCGCGGCCGAGATCCGGGCCGCGAGCTCGTCGGCGTGCGCGCGCCGCAGCTCGCTCAGCCGGTCGGCGTCCACGGTGGCCAGCAGCTCGGCCGCCGCGCCCGGAGCCCCGGCGTCGTACTTCGACTGCGCCGCTGCCAGTGCTCGCCTGGCCCGCTCGCCCGGATCCGGGCTCAGCGCCGCCGCCCGTTCCAGGAAGGCGGCCGCGGCGGCTGGGCCGCCCCGGTCCAGTGCCCGGCCGGCCGAGCGTTCCAGATCCGCGGCCGCGGCCTCATCCGGGCCGAAGGTGGCCTGTGCGCGATGCCAGGCGCGGCGGTCCGGGTCGTGCTCGGAGTCGATCACCGCGGCCAGGGCCGCGTGCACCGACTGGCGGTCGGCGGCGGGCGCGGACCGGTAGATGGCCGACCGGACCAGCGGATGGCGGAACGTGACCTGGTCGCCCAATCGCACCAGGCCCGCGACCTCGGCCGGAGCCAGGTCGCCGATGCCCAGCCCCAGCTTCTCCGCGGCTCGCCAGAGGACGGCGGGATCGCCGGCGGGTTCTGCGGCGGCGAGGAGCAGCAGCGTGCGCGTCTCGTCGGGCAGCGCGCCGACCCGGGCCAGGTACTGCTGCTCCACCCGGTCGGTCGGCGGCCTGGCACGCTGCGGTGACACGCCGAATCCCCCCGCGATGTCGCCCGCTACCGTCACCTCCTGCGAGAACTCGAGCAGGGCCAGCGGGTTGCCGGCCGCCTCGGCGACGATACGGTCCCGCACCCGCTCGTCAAGGCGGCCCGGCACCACCGCCGCGAGCAGTGCACGGGCGTCCGTATCGGCCAGCGGCGACACGATAAGCTCCGGGAGCCCCGCCAGCGGCCGGACCGCGGCCTCGGCGCGCGCCGCGAAGATCATCGCCACCGATTCGCCGTACAGCCGCCTGGCGACGAACGCGAGCGTCTGCAGCGACGTCTCGTCGATCCACTGTGCGTCGTCGACGAGGCACAGCAGCGGCCGGCCGGCCGCGCCCTCCGCGGCGAGCCCCAGCACGCCAAGGCCGATGAGGAACCGGTCGGGCGGACCACTGCGGCTCAGGCCGAAAGCCACCCGCAGCGCGTCGGCCTGCGGCCCTGGCAGCTGCCCGAGATGATCCGTGAGCGGCGCGCATATCTGCTGCAGCGCGGCGAAGGCGAAGTCCATCTCCGACTCGATGCCCGTCACCTGCAGCACCCGGAACCCCTCGGCCGACTTCGCGGCGTAGCCGAGGATGGCGGACTTGCCGATGCCGGGCTGACCGCGGACGACGAGTGATCCGCTTCTTCCGCCCCGGACCTGGCGCAGCAGCCGGTCCACCACCGTGCACTCCGCGCCCCTGCCGATCAGCACCGCCAAGGCATCTCCGTCACGCGCGCGACAGCGCTCCCGGGCAGGCCGGAAACGCCGAGTGCCCCGCGGGCGCGGGGCCTCGTAGCTCACTGTCTATGGTGTACGGCGCCGTGCGCAAGTTCCCCGCGGCGGTCTCGGATGCTAGCCCCCGGCCGCGATGAGCTGCCGTGCGATGGCAACCACGGTGTCCGACGAGATGGCGAACCCGATTCCCGGTGCCGCGCCGCCCGCCGCCTGGTTGGCGGCAAGGGTCGGAATCCCCACGACCTCGCCGTCCAGGGTGGCCAGGGCGCCGCCGCTGTTGCCCGGGTTGATCGCGGCCGATGTCTGGATCGTGTCGTGCAGCACGGCGCCTGGCGACCCATGCGAACCCGGCTCGGAGACGACCCGCCCCACCGCGGACACGATGCCCTCGGTCACGCTGCCGCTCAGGCCGAGCGGATTGCCGATGGCCAGCACGATGTCGCCGGCCAGGAGCTGCCTTGAGTCGCCGAACACCGCGGGTTGCAGGCCTTGCGGGTCGCTGACCCTGATCACCGCGAGGTCGTCCGGCTGGTAGATGCCGACCAGTGAGGCCGGGATGGGTTCTGCCGACGCGGCAGGGAGCACCTGCAGGCCGGACCCGGTGCCGACGACGTGAGCGTTGGTCACGATGTCCCCGCTGGAGTCGAACACGACGCCCGATCCAAGACCGGAGCTCGTCCGGATCTCGACGACCGACGGCAGGACTCGTCTGATGGCGCTGACAAACGCCGCCTGCATGGACGCCGCGGTTACCGCCGCCGCGTTTCCTCCCGCCGCGGCGGCGGTTCCCAGGGCCTGCGTCGTTCCCGAGGCCTGCACCGTTCCCGGGGTCGCCCCTTCGGATCCCGAGCCGGCGCATCCGGTCAGCACGGCCACGGCCACGGCCGCCATCAGCGCGACGGCATACCCGCCCGGCGCGCGCCGGACCGGCCGCCGAGGCGTCTGCCGGACCGCACGCCGGGCCGTCTGCCGGGCCGTCCGCCGGGAAGGAATCTCCTGCACCATGGCTGTCGCCCCTCTCGCTACGGGATCGGAATGGAAGTGAACGCGAAACCGCGCGGTGCCGGGCTGCCGGGATCCCTCTGCTGGCTCCTCACGGTCGGCTCGATGGCAAGCACGGTCAGCCGGCCCTGCGTGAGGTGCCCCTCGCGGGCCCAGTTGGACAGGATCTGGACCAGGACACCCATGTGGCTGCCGCACGCCCTCGCTATCCTGCGAACCTGCTGGTGATCGGCCGTGCCCACGGCGCGGCCCTCGAAATAAGCCGGATACGTGCACCCCTCGCTGGCCTGGCACGCGCCGGACGAGGGCGATGAGACGGGCATTCGGGTCTCCTCCTGGTTGGCGGAACAGCTATCGCCGTAAGCCTCGCCCGCAGCCCCCGGCAGCCGAATCCGTGGACTCCCTAGTCCGCTCCCGCATGCCACTGGTGTGGTGGTCCACCGGAAGGGGGTCGGCGATGACGCTGGGCGGGGATATAAACGGAGACGGACAGCCGGGGAGTAGCCGCCTGGCCGGGTGAGGGGATCGACGGGATGGATACCGGGGTTACGGTTACGACGGTCGCCGCCCGCCTGACGGCGGTAGTGGCGGCCGAGACCACGTGGGCGGAATTCCCCCGTCGGTGGAAGCCCATGCTCGACGAGGTCTATGCCTGCCTGGCTCGCAACGGCGGGACCAAGCAGGGCTGCAACGTGATGCTCTACCTGGATGACGTCCCTCACGTCGAGGTGGGCGTGGAGATGATCACGCCGAGCGTCCTGGACGGACCGGTGATCGGGTCGTCCCTGCCCGCCGGCGAAGTCGCCCGGACCGTTCACCGCGGGCCGTACGGCCAACTCGGCGCGGCCCACGACAGGGTGGTGCGGTGGTGCGCCGACCACGGCAGGCCGCTGGCAGGCCCGCGGTGGGAGATCTACGGCGACTGGCGCGAGGACCCTGCGGAGCTGGAGACCGAGGTGTACTACCTGCTCCGCTGACCGCGGGTCGCTGGCCGTCGGCCCCAAAACGGCACGGCTACACCTTGCGGCCGACGCCGCCCCACATGGCCGAACGGGCACTGGCCTCGAACTCTGACCCGGGCCGCCATTGCTGGACCGGCACCACGCCCGGCTCGACCAGGTCCAGGCCGTCGAAGAAGCGCGCGACCTCGGCGTGGTCTCGATGGCGCTGGGTCTCCCGCGCAAGCCGGTTGTACTGCCGCGCCGCCTCCGCCATCTGCTCGGCCTGGATGTCGGAGGCCACCTGCGACAGCGCCAGGTAGCTGCCCGCGGGCACCGCCGCCATCAGCTGCCCGACCAGCCCGTACGGGTCGTCGGCGTCCACGATCAGGTGCATGATCGCGATCAGCATGACCGCCACCGGGCGGGAGAAGTCCAGTGTCTTCGCGGCCTGCGCCAGGATCGCCTGCGGGTCCCGCAGGTCGGCGTCGATGTAGTCGAGGGCACCTTCCCCCGAGCCCTTGAGCAGTGCCCGGGCGTGCAGCAGCACGACCGGGTCGTAGTCGACGTAGACCACGCGGGCGCCCGGCGCGACGGCCTGCGCGACCTCGTGGGTGTTGTTCGAGGCCGGGATGCCGGTGCCGATGTCGAGGAACTGCCGGATCCCGGCCTCGGCGGCCAGGAACCGCACGGCCCTGGCGAGGAACGCGCGGTTGGCGCGCACCGACATGACGATCCCCGGATAGGCCGCCATCACGGCGTCGCCGGCCGCCCGGTCGGCGGCGAAGTTGTCCTTGCCGCCCAGCCAGTAGTCATGGACCCTGGCGCTGTGTGCCACGCTGGTGTCGATGCTCCGCCCGCCGGGCGCGCCATTGCCCGCCGCCGGTTCTGTCGTGCCGGACATCGGTACACCTTCCGTGCAATCGTCAACGAGGCGAATATAGCGTGCGAAATCAAGGCCGCGGGCCGTAGGAGAAGAACCGCGGACTGTAGGAGAAGATAGGACCGTGGAGTCACTGGCCGAACTCCTCGAGCAGCGGGCCTTCCGCTGTCGCCTCACCCCGGACCGGGCGCTGGAGTCACTGGCCGAGGCCGAGGAGTTCCTGCTTGACCGGGGATTGCTGACCCGGACCGCGGACTGCTCACTGCCGAGCCTGTACGAGGCGTGCCACGAGGATGCCTACCGTCCAGGCAGCCCGGGGTTCGCGACCTGGCCTGCCACCAAGTGGCCGTGGTTCGGCGAACTCGCCGAGCGAGGCCACTTGGTCACAGCCGTTCACCGAGGCAAGAGCCTGCTGGTCTCCGGCCAGCTGGCGCGGCTGCTCGACCCGATCTGCCGGGCGGAAATCGCCCGCATGCGCGCCGAGGACCGTGGCTGGGCCCGGCTGCTTGATCATCTGGCCAGGGTCGGGCCGTCCAACGTCGAGGACCTGCGGACCGAGCTGGGCCTCAAGCGGCAGGAGCTGAACGCGCTGCGGTCACCGCTGCTCCGGTGTGGTGCGATCGTCGCGCGCTCGATGCTGATGACCGGCGGCGAGGGGCACTCGCATGCCAGCGAGCTGCTGCGCTGGGACCAGGCCTACCCGGCCAGCGGCCGCGAGGGCGCGGAGGACCGGCAAGACCGCGACCCCGCCGCCGCGCTCGCCCACCTGACAGTCGCCGCCGTCCGCGCGGCCGTTGTAGCGCCCGAGCCCGAGCTACGGCGCTGGTTCTCCTGGCCCTGGTACTGGACCGACTCGCTCGTCGACGACCTGGTCCGCCAGCGGCGGCTTCGCCGGATCGACGGCCACGTCGCCGCTCCCGAAGCGCCCGAGGCCGGCGGGGCTGGTCAGGTTGCGTGACACGGCAGTGCCGAGCGCAATTCCTTCAAGATGACCGACGTGGCCGCTGGCCCGGTCCCGGTTGGCGAAGCCGGGAGCGGTAGCGTGCCGTCATGGAACACGCCAGGCTCGGCCGGACCGGCCTAAAGGTCTCCAGGCTCTGCCTGGGGACGATGACCTTCGGGCTGCAAAGCGATGAGAGCACCGCCTTCGCCATCCTCGACCGGGCCACCGAGGGCGGCATCGACTTCCTCGACACGTCGGACGCGTACCCCCTGGGCGGGGAGCTGAGCACCCGGGGCATCACCGAGGAGATTCTCGGCCGCTGGCTACGGGGCAAGCGGGACCAGTTCATCGTGGCCACCAAGTGTTTCGCCCCGACCGGGCCCGCGCCATTTGACGGAGGCAACTCCCGCAAGCACATCATGGCCGCCGTCGACGCCTCACTGCGGCGCCTGCAGACCGACTACATCGACCTGTACCAGCTGCACGGATACGACCGCGAGACGCCGATCGACGAGACCCTCGGCGCCCTCGACGACCTCGTGCACTCAGGGAAGGTCCGCTACACCGGCTGCTCGAACTTCCTGACCTACCAGCTGGTGCGGGCCATCGGCCGCAGCGAGACGCTGCGGCTGGCTCGTTTCGACTCCGTCCAGCCCCGCTACAACCTGCTTTTCCGCCAGATCGAAAGGGAGATGCTCCCGTTCTGCCTGGAGGAGGGCGTCGGAGTCATCCCCTACAACCCGATCGCCGGAGGCCTGCTGTCCGGCAAGTACTCGCGGTCCGCGCCGCCCGGAGAAGGTACCCGGTTCACCCTCGGCACCGCCGGGGGGATGTACCAGAACCGATACTGGCACGACCCTGAGTTCGACACGGTGGATGAACTCCGCAAGCTGGCCGACGAGGCCGGGGTGAACCTGGTCACCCTCTCTGTCGCCTGGGTGATGGCGAACAAGGCCGTCACCGCACCGATCATCGGCGCCAGCAAGCCCGAGCAGCTGGCAGCGAGCCTGGCCGCTGCCGAACTCGTCCTCGACGACGACCTCAAGGGCCGGCTCGACGACCGCACGCACCAGTACCGCATGGGCGACGCGCCCCGGTAACCTCGCGGCCGCGGCAGGGCGAGACCGTCTCGTTTCGGCGCGACATGACGGTCTGCGCTGCTCAGCCCGCTCCGATGCGGCGGAGCCAGGTAGTCGGACTAATCGAGGAAGTCCCTGAGGGCCTCTACGACCAGCTCGGGCGCTTCTTCGGGGAGGAAGTGGCCGGTGGGCAGCGCGGTGCCGCGGACGTCGGTGGCGTACTGCTGCCAGACGCCGAGCGGCTCGTAGCCCCGGCCGACGAATCCCTGCGTTCCCCACAGCGCCAGCACCGGGCAGTCGACCTTCTGGCCGGCGGCGAAGGTCTCGTCGTCGTGCACCAGGTCGGTGCTGGCCGCCGCGCGGTAGTCCGCGCACGAGGCCGCGATCGTCCTCGGGTCACGGAAGCAGCGGACGTAGTCCTCCATCACCTCGGGCTCGATGCTCGCGCCCGCGCCGAGCAGCGGTCCCATTAGCGACCGGATCCAGAACTCCGGGTCGGCGCCGATCAGTCGCTCGGGGATGCCGTGCCCGGTGGCCAGGAAGAACCAGTGGTAGTACGCCGTGGCCATGGCCCGGGTCACGTTGTGCAGGACGTGCCGGGTCGGCACGATATCGAGCACGGCGAGCCTGCTGACCGCGCCGGGGTGATCAAGGACCAGCCGGTGCCCGACCCGCGCCCCGCGGTCGTGGCCGACAAGCTGGAACGGCCAGAAACCGAGTTGGCGCATCAGCCCGGCCTGGTCGCGGGCCATGGACCGCTTGGCGTAGACGAGCCCGGCGGCGTCGGGTTCCGGCTTGCCTGAGTCGCCGTAGCCGCGCAGGTCGGCCAGCACGACGGTATGGTCCCGGGCCAAGCCGGGAGCCACATGCCGCCACATGACATGGTTCTGCGGATAGCCGTGCAGCAGCAGCAGCGGCGGACCAGACCCCCCGATGGCGCAGTTGATCACGGTGCCCTCGACGTCCGCCCGCCGGTATTCAAAGACGGGCAGCCGTATCGGTTCGGTCATGGTCCCCTGCTCCTCAACGCGACGTACCCCGGTAGAAGGCTAGCTGGCGGCGTGGGCGCTGGCGAAGTCGCGGATTGCGGCCAGAAGCAGGGCTGGCGATTCGACCTGAGGCACGTGGCCGGTGGCCGGCAGGAGCTGGAACCGGGCGCCGGGGATTGCCGCGGCGTAGGCACGTCCGTAGCCGGGGTCGGCGATCCGGTCGCTGTCGCCCCAGACCACCAGCGTGGGCACGGTGATCTGTCCGAGCCGGGCGCCGAGGCCTGGGTCGTTCATGGTGGTTCCGCTGTAGACGGCCAGCGCTTCACGGTTCCCGGCCATGACGGCCCGCTGCTCGGCGCTCATCGCGGCGGGGTCGATCCGGAACGGCCCGGGATCGTGGTAGCTCAGCTCGGCGACCTGGTCCAGGGTGAGGGAGAAGAAATCGGCGACGGGATGGCCGGGAACTTCGATGCCCACCGCGTCGACAAGGACAGCGCTAGTGATCTGGGTGGATCCGGTCAGCGCCATCTCGGCGGCGATCCAGCCGCCGATCGAGTTCCCGACAACGGTGGCGCCGGTCACGCCGAGCTCGCCGAGCAATGACACGTAGAGCCGGGCCAGGCCGGCGATGGAGTTCAGCCCTGCTGGCCTCGGGGTGCCTGCGAAGCCCGGGTGGACGGGTGTGATGACCCGCGCGGGCCCGGTCGCCCCGCCCCCGGCGAGCTGGCCGGCGAAGCCGGTCACCGACTGCGGCCCGGCGCCGCCGTGCAGCAGCACGTAGACGTGCCCGGTCCCCTGATCCTCGTAGGTGACAGGTACCGGGCCGATGCCGTCGATCGTGATGGTCCGGGTGGTGGTGGACATTGTGGTTCTCCTTAATCTGGCCGAGGTGATCTGCCGAGGGCGGATCCCTATGGCGCGTAGTCGGTGGCCGGCACGGTGGCGTAGCGGGACATCACGCCCGCTACCGCCTCGCCGGTCACGGCCTGCCCGGAAGCGATCATGTCGTGCAGGTCGCGGAAGTACTGGACGTACAGGTCAGGGGTGAAGGTGTTGAGCAGGACGACCGGCTCGTCGCTGACGTTGGCGAAGGTGTGCGGGGCGCCGGGCGGGACCATTACCAGCGTCCCGGCCGGGGCGTCGTAGGTTTTCTCGCCGACCGTGAAGCGCGCCGTGCCCGAGACGACGTAGAAGCCCTCGTCGTGCCGGGCATGCCGGTGCTGCGGGGGGCCGCCGGTGTGGGGGGCGATGGTGATCTCGCCGACGCCCAGGCGGTGCGAGGTCGTGCTGCCGTCCTCAAGGATGCGCATCCGCGTCGGCCCGGTCAGGGCGAGCTCACCCTCGCCGGGACCGACGATCGAGACCTCGATCATGCTTGCCTCCATTTGTAAGAGTAGCTCTCATGAGGACAGTAGACTCTCATATCTCTTTATGCAAGTATGGTCTCATGACGAGAGATCACTCAGTCACTCTCGGAAGGGGCTCCCGATGACCATGCGGCTGAACACGGGACGCTCCAACCAGAAGGAGCGGACCCGCGCGGCGATCGTGGCGGCCGCGCGGGAGTCCGTCACCTCTGGCGGCGAGGTCACGATGCCGGACGTCGCCAGGCGGGCGCTGGTTTCAGAGGCGACCGCGTACCGGTACTTCCCGGACCTCGCCTCGCTGCTGCGTGAGGTGCTGGCCGGCGTCTGGGACAGCCCGCAGCAGGCGATGGAACCGGTGGCCGACTGCGCCGACCCGGTTGAGCGCATCGGCTTCGCCGCTGAGGTCCTGCTCAGCGAGGTGCTGGCCTATCAGGGGGCGGTGCGGGCGATGATCGCGGCGTCCATCACCAAGCCGCCGGTCACCGCGCTGCGGCCGGGGCGCCGCTTCGGCCTGATCGACGAGGCGCTGCGCCCGCTGAACGACACCATGGCCGTATCCAAGCCGGCCCAGTTCGAGCAGCTCAAGCGCGGCCTCGCCGTCGTGATCAGCGCCGAGGCGCTCTTCACCCTCACTGACCTGTGCGGGCTGACGCCCGAGGCGGCCATCGCGACTGCGGTCCGTACCGCGCGCTCGCTGACTACGGCGGCACTCGCAGAAGCGGGCTCTCTCCCTGTGTTACAGGTACGGCCGCTGCCGCTGCTTGGCCTTCTCGTAGCCGGCCCGGGCCTCCCGGGTGGTCTCGAGACCGGCCACTTCGGCTACCGGCACGTCCCACCAGGCGTCGCTCGACGGCGCGGGCAGCAGCGGGTTGGTCTCGATGTGCACGAGCGTGGTCCGGTCCGACGCCCGAGCCTTGACCAGGGCGAGCCGGAACTCCTCGATCGTCTGCGCGCGCAGCACGTCCACGCCGAGGCTGGCGGCGTTGGCCGCCAGGTCGACGGGCAGGTAGCCGCCATCGAGGCGGCCGTCCGGCCCGCGGAACCTGTAGCTGGTGCCGAACCGCTGCGAGCCGACGGACTCCGACAGGTTGCCGATAGAGGCGAACCCGTGGTTGTCGACACAGACCACCACGAGCTTGATCCCCTCCTGCACGGCGGTGACCAGCTCGCTGGCCATCATCAGGTACGAGCCGTCGCCGACCATGACGAAGACCTCGCGGTCCGGGGCGGCCATCTTGACGCCGAGCCCGCCGGCGATCTCGTAGCCCATGCAGGAATAGCCGTACTCCACGTGGTAGCCGCCCGGGTCGCGGGTGCGCCATAGCTTATGCAGGTCACCCGGCATGGAGCCGGCCGCGCACAGGACGACGTCGGTGTCCGCGGACACCTCGTTGACCACCCCGATGACCTCTGCCTGCGCGGGCAGCGGCTGGTGCCGGGTGGTATAGGCGTCCTGCACCGTCGCCTGCCAGCCGGCCGCGAGCTCCGCGGCCCGGGTGCGGTGCGCCGGATCGGCCGACCATCCGGCGAGCGCGCCGGTCAGCGCCTCGAGGGCGGCCCGCGCGTCGGCGACGATCGCGATGCCGGACTGCTTCGCCGCGTCGAACGCGGCCACGTTGACGTTGACGAAGCGCACCTGCGGGTCGGCGAAGACGGTGCGGGAGGCCGTGGTGAAGTCGCTCCACCTAGTGCCGATGCCGATCACCACATCGGCCTCCGCGGCAAGCTCGTTGGCGGCCGTGGTCCCGGTCGCGCCGATCGCGCCGGCGCACAGCGGGTCATCGGAGCGCATGGTGCCCTTGCCGGCCTGGGTCTGGCCGACCGGGATGCCGAAGGCGTCGGCGAACGCTCGCAGCACCTCGGTGGCCTCGGAGTAGATGACCCCGCCTCCGGCCACGATGAGCGGCCGCCGGGCGGAGCAGATCACCTGGGCCGCCCTGGCGACGGCGGCCGGATCCGGCGGCGTCCGCGGGATGTGCCAGACCCGCTCGCCGAACAGCTCGGCGGGCCAGTCGTAGGCCTCGGCCTGGACGTCCTGCGGCAGGGCGAGGGTCACCGCGCCGGTCTCCGCCGGGTCGGTCAGCACCCGCATGGCGGCAAGCAGCGCCGAAGGCAGCTGTTCCGGCCGCCAGATGCGGTCGAAGAACCGGGAGACCGGCCGGAAGGCGTCGTTGACGCTGATGTCCTGCGCGCCGGGCTGCTCGAGTTGCTGCAGTACGGGATCGGCGACCCGGGTGGCGAACACGTCCCCGGGCAGCAGCAGCACTGGCAGCCGGTTGATCGTGGCCAGCGCCGCGCCGGTCACCATGTTCGTGGCGCCCGGCCCGACCGACGAGGTGCAGGCCAGGGTGGACATCCGGTTGCGGGTCCTGGCGAACGCGGCGGCGGCGTGCACCATGGCCTGCTCGTTTCGCCCCTGCCAGTACCGCAGGCCGGACCCGGGATCGGGTGAGAGCTCGGCCTCGAGCAGCCCCTGGCCGAGCCCGGCCACGTTGCCGTGCCCGAAGATGCCGAAGCAGCCCTCGATGAGCCGGTGCCGCACGCCGTCACGTTCGGTGCGCTGCGCGGCGAGGAACCGCACCAGGGCCTGCCCGACCGTCAGCCCGATGGTGCTCAAGCCAGTCTCCAGGCCAGGACCCGGGGATCGACCTGCTGGTCCTTCCACTGCTCCCTGACCCAGGAATGGGCGGGATCATCGCTGGTAAGCCACTCCCTGCGGCCGGGCCCTGCCATCACGTTCAGGTAGTACAGGTCGTAGCCGGGCACCGCCATCGAGGGCCCGTGCCAGCCGTGCGGGACGATCACGACATCGCCGCTGTGCACCTCGGTGAGGACGTCCGCCGGGCGCTCAGGCGTGCCGTACACCCGCTGGTACGCCAGGCCGGGGCCGACAGGTCCGTCCGCCACTTCGAAGTAGTAGATCTCCTCCAGCACGGATTCCCCTGGTCGTTCGGAATCATGTTTGTGAGGCGGGTAGGACGACCAGTTGCCCGCGGGAGTGAAGACCTCGCAGGCGATCAGCCGGTCCGCGTCGAGCACCTCCGGGGTGCCGAAGTTGTGCACCCGCCGGGAGGAGGCGCCGGCGCCGCGCAGCTCCACCCCGACCTCGCTCGCCGCCACGTGCCGGAACGGGAGCCGCTGGTTCGCCCGCGCGCAGGCGAGCGCGAACCGGCCGCCGTCCGCCGTGGCGATCGAGAAGGCGCACTCCCGCGGCACGTACGCGCAGTCCGTGACGGCGGAGAAGACATCGGGGCGGCCGGTCAGCTCCGCACCGCCGGCATCGGAGTCCACGGAGCACGATCCCGTCAGCGGCACCACCACCATCTCGTCCTCGCCGGTACTGCCCTCGTAGCTGGACCCGGGGGATGACAGGTCAAGGACCCGCAGCCCGGCGTACCCCCAGCCGGCGACCTCGGGCGTGATCCGCACGGCCTGCGGCCCCTCGGCAGTGCTCCCGGCGGGGAAGTACCAGCTCGGATGCCTGCTCACGAGGTCACCGCCATCTTGCCATCGTCCAGTCCCATGGCCGCGATCGTAGCCGGGCCGCGCAGCCCGTCGAAGGCGGGTTCGGTGCCAGGACGCTCAGCCATCCGACGCCCGCAGGAATTCGTCGACCTCGGCCGTGGTCGGCATCGCGGACGAGCACTCCAGGCGGGTGGTCACGATCGCCCCGGCAGCGTTGGCGAACCGGATGACCCGCTCCAGCGGCCAGCCGGCCAGCAACCCGTGACACAGCGCGCCGCCGAACCCGTCGCCGGCGCCGAGCCCGTTGAGTACGTCCACCTTGATCGGCGGGACCTCGACCTCGGTGTCCTTCGTGCGCGCGTAAACGCCGTCCGGCCCCCGCTTGACCACCGCGAGCTCCACCCCGGCCGCGAGCAGCGCCGCCGCGGCCGCCCGCGCGTCGGTGGTGCCGACCGCGGTCAGGCACTCGTCCAGGTTTCCCACCGCCACCGTGACGTGGCCGAGCGCGGCCTGTACCTGCTCGCGGGCGTGTTCGCGGGACGTCCAGAACACCGGCCGGTAGTCCAGGTCAAGCACGGTCAGCGGCGCCCGGCCGCGGGCCTGCCAGGCGGCGAAATGCGCCGCGCGGCTGGGCTCGGCGCTCAGCCCGGTGACCGTCGCCCAGAACAGGCGTGTCTCGCGGACCTGCGCCGCAGGGATCTCCTCCGGCCTTATCTCCAGGTCGGGCGCCTTGGGATAGCGGTAGAACCAGATCGGGAAGTGGTCGGGCGGGAACACCTCGCAGAATGTCACCGGGGTCGGCAGCCCAGGCACCGCGGTGACGAAGACGTCGTCCACGCCGAACTCGCGCAGCGCCCTGTGCACGTACTGGCCGAACGGGTCCGCGCCGGTACGGGTGATGACCGCCGACCTGCGGCCGTGCCTGGCCGCCGCGACAGCGACGTTGGTCGCGCTGCCGCCGAGGAACTTCCCGAACGTCTCGACGTCCGCCAGCCCGACGCCGGCCTGCAGCGGATAGAGATCCACGCCGACGCGGCCCATGGTGAGGACGTCGTATCTCACTGGCGTACCTCCGCCACCTGCACCGGCTGGTTGCGCTGCCGGGACAGCTCGCAGGCCTCGGCCACGTAGAACGCCTCGAGGGCGTCCTCCAGCGTGCAAGGGCTCGCCGCCCGCCCGGCGGCGACCTCGATGAAGGCGGCCAGCTCGGCCTCGTAGGCGGCGCCGAACCGGTCCGTGAACTGGCGGTGCGGGGTTCCCGCGGGGAAGCTCACGCCGGGCTCGGCCGAGCGCAGCGGGAACTGGTCGTCGAGACCCGCGCAGACGCTGCCTGCCGAGCCGAGCACCTCGAGCCTGACGTCATGGCCCGCGCCGTTGTACCGGCCGCAGTTCACCACCGCCAGCATGCCGTCGTCCAGGGTGAGCACCGCGCAGGCCGTGTCGGCGTCGCCCGCGGCCCTGATGAACTCCTCGCCCCTGTTCGCGCCGACCGCGTAGACCTGCGTCACCTCCCGGCCGGTCAGCCAGCGGATCGAGTCGAAGTCGTGCACCGCGCAGTCGCGGAAGATACCGCCAGAACCCGCTATGTACCCGGGCGGCGGCGGCGCGGCGTCCAGCGTGGTCGACCGGATCGTGTGCAGCCAGCCGAGCGAGCCTGACCGCGCCGCGTCCCTCGCGGCGCGGAACCCGGCGTCGAAGCGCCGCTGGAACCCGATCTGTACGCTCGCCGCCCTGGCGCTTGCGCACTTGATCGCCTCCACCGTGCCCTCCACGTCGGGGGCGACGGGTTTCTCGCAGAAGACAGGAAGCCCCGCCTGAACGCCGCGTTTGATGAGCTCGGGATGGGATCCGGTCGCGGCGGTGATGACGAGGCCGTCGAGGCCCGCGTCGAGAAGTTCGGTCACCGACTCGGCGGCCTGCGCACCCAGTTGGCTGGCGACATCCCGCGTCCTGATGAGGTCCACGTCCGTGACGATCAGCGAGTCAACCCCCGGCAGGCCCCGGAGGGTCCTGGCGTGGAACGCGCCGATCCGCCCCACGCCGATGAGTCCGATGCGCATCAGGCTCCTCTGCGACGCCACGACCTGCGTGATCACAGCTTGGTCGCGTCCGGCCAGTATCTCAAGATGATGTACGAATGATAGGACATTCTGGATAAAGGACCTTGGGGGAATCATCTGCGGTGAATGTCGCTGCGCCCAGCCCGGCCGATCGGACGTGATAGGACAACACCATGTCCGATGCTCCATGGTTCAGTGTCGGCGGGGAGGGCACGGCCATCACGGCGCACACCTCGTCGGAGCGGCCCGACCTGTGGGCCCGCGCCATGCGCCTGCCCACGGTATGGCCCGAGTACAACCTGCACGGTGAGACGGTGAACTACTGGTGGCCCCAGCTCGACGAGGAATTTCCTGATTCCCTGTTCCTGCTGTACGACGAGGCTGACGACACCGTCCTGGCCGTGGGCATTACCGGCCCGCTGGCCTGGGACGGCCGGGACGAGAGCCTGCCGGACGGGATCGACGCGGTGCTCGAGGTGATCTTCGGCCAGCACCGGCAGGGTCGGCAGGCGAACACGTCGTGCGCGCTCGCCGCCGAGATCCAGCCGGGCGGCCGGAGCCGCGGCCTGGCCGCCGAGATGCTGGCCGCGATGCGGGCCAACGCGCTACGGCAGGGACTGACCCGGCTGATCGCGCCGGTCCGGCCGTCGTGGAAGGCCCGCTACCCGCTGGCGCCGATCGAAAGGTACGTGCAGTGGCGCCGGGAAGACGGGCGGCTGCTCGACCCGTGGATGCGGACGCACGAGCGGCTCGGGGCCCGGGTGGGCGCGCCGCTGCCGCGTTCGCTTCGCATCGACGGCACGGTCGCGGACTGGGAGTCCTGGGTCGGCATGCCGTTCCCCGAGTCTGGCGATTACGTGTTCCCCGAGGGCCTGGCCACCGTGCATATCGACCGCGAGGCCGACCTCGGCTCGTACTGGGAACCCAACGTCTGGATGATCCACCCGGAGGTCTGAGCGCCGTCGCCGGCGCCGGGGGAACGCCGCGCCGGCGCCGGGGAGCGGTCAGCCGGGCTGCTCCGCCTGCAGCCGCCGGACCGTGTCCAGCGCCTCGGCGACGTGCTGGTCGATGTTGGTCATCGAGTTGAAGACCTGCCGGACCGTGCCTTCCCGGTCGATGACGTAGGTGACCCGGCCGGGCAGCACGCCGAGCAGGGCAGGCACGCCGTAACTCTTGCGGACCTGACCGCCGCGGTCGCTGAGCAGCGTGAACGGCAGGTTGTACCGCCCGGCGAAGGCCTCGTGCTTGTCCACCGGGTCCGAGCTGATCCCGATCACCTCGGCGCCGGCGTCGGTGAACACCTCGTGGCTGTCGCGAAAGGCACACGCCTCGGCGGTGCATCCGGGCGTGTTGTCCTTTGGATAGAAGTACAGGACCACCACCCGTTCGCCGATCCGGTCGCCCAGCCGGACCTGCTCACCAGACTGTGACGGCAAAGTGAAGTCGGGTGCCTTATCGCCCACGCCAATACCGCGCGCCATTCGTTGCCTACCTTCTGTGACCACCAGAGGCCGGAATCACTCCGCAAATTGTATGCAAGCGCCGCGAGGTGACCGCGGGCCGGGCGGGGGCAGCGCGCAAACGGGGTCCGTGGCCCACCGTGCCCGTAACAGCGGGTTCTGGGGCCCACAGGACCCCTTCGAGGCAGCCCGGAAACGGGCACCGGGGCACACGAGGCCCCTTCGGGAGGATCGGGGCGGGTGCCGAACTGCAACAAGGCCCCTCCATGTATGAGATGGAGGGGCCTTGCCCGGCCTCGCCGCACCAGACCGACCGGTTGCCCGGTCTTACCGCCGCTGCGGGCCGCCCGCCAGGGCCAGACACCCGCAGGGGACCCCGGTTGCCCGGTTTCCCTTACGTTCCGGAGTTTCCCCCGGATGGTGCCCGTTTCTTGCGGTAAGTGCATTTCTACTGCCTTCGCGGGGTGCCGCGCAAGGGGTCCGCCGCAATTAATTCCTGATTTTCCGCCATCCACACGATATCCACAGAATGCGCGCCATTATTCGCACGATGTGGGGGTTATCCACCGGCTTATCCACCTGTTTATGCACAGCTCATCCACAGGTCACCGGATGTAATTGGATAATGTCACGATTCATCGCGCCGGGCGCTTCGGGCCACTTCGGGCCGCTTCAGGACGCTTCGGCTCAGGATGGCTGGCGGCCGGGGTAGGCGGCCGAGCTAGCGCGGGCAATCAGCTCAAGCGGGAGCAACTGGCGCAGCGGAACAACCCGCTCACCGCGCAGCATCGCGCACAGCCGGCGTGCTCCCTCCGCGCCGCTGTGCGCCAGTGGCTGCCGCACGGTGCTGAGGCCGAGGAACGCCGCGGACTCGATGTCGTCGAAGCCCACGACGGAAAGCCGGTCAGGAACCGGCACGCCGAGCCGGTCGGCCGCGGCGAGCACGCCGATGGCCTGGGTGTCGGAGGCCGCGAAGATCGCCGACGGCGGATCCGCCGACTTCAGCAACTGAGCGGCGAGTTCCGCCGCGGCGGCGGCGTCATGCGGGCCGCGCCGGATCAGTTCGGCCCGTACCTCCAGGCCGGCCTCGGTCAGGGCCTGCCGGTAACCGCGCAGCCGGTGCGCGGAGGAGGTGAAGCCCAGGCCGGCCGGTGGCCTGCCGAACGCCATGTCACCGACGAAGCCGATCCGGCGATGCCCCAGGTCGATCAGGTGCCGGGTGGCCAGCCGCCCGCCCGCCACGTCGTCGATGGTCGTCTGCGGCAGGCCGGCGGCGGCCGCGTCCACGCTGGCGAACGCCACTGCGGCCCGGGCGAACTGGGCCAGCTGCTCGGGGGACAACGGCAGCGAGATGCCGAGCACGCCGTCCGCCCGGTGCCTGGGCAGGAGCGCCTCCAGGTGCCTGTCCCGCTCCGCCGGGGTGTCCACGTTGCAGACGATCGTGTCGTACCCGTGCTTCCGCAGGACGGCGAGCGCGCTGGCCACCCGGACCACGGCTGACGGCCGGGTCATGTGGGCAACAAGGACCGCGACGGTCCGCGGCGTGCCCCGGACCAGGGCCGTCGCCGCGTGACTCGGCCGGTATCCCAGCCGGTTGATGGAATCCTGCACCGCGCGGATGGTGCTCGCCCGCACCTGCTCGCTCCCGTTGAGCACCCGCGATACCGTGCCGACGCCGACTCCGGCGTCCGCGGCCACGTCGGCGATGGTGACCCGGCGGGAGGGCCCCGCGGGCCGGCCCGTCACCCCGGTGGCCGTCGCTGCATGGAAGCGCTTCCATATGGCAGCGGCATCCTCCTCGGCAGGCGGCGGAGCGTCAGGACGCCCCTGGCCGGCCGGAGCGCGATGCGCGCGCGGGTCATGACCGGTGCTTTCGCCCACCCGCAGCCTGGCAGGCACGATCTCACCAGGGTGAAGATCGGGCCCGTGATCTACCTGCCGCAGCGCCCTGGCGACCACGCGGCGGGCGATGTCGTCGACCGGGATGGCCACGCTTGTCAGCCGCGGATGCAGCAGGTCGGCCGCGTCGGTGCCGTCGAAGCCGGTGACGGCGAGATCGTGGCCGATCCGCAGCCGCAGTTCCGCGGCCACGCTGTAGACGACGGCGGCGAGCCTGTCGCTGCTGGTGACGATCGCGTCCGGGCGGGCATCCCGGCGCGCGGTGAGCAGCGACCGCACCTTCCTGCGTGCGCTGGCCTCATCCACGAAGATCATGTCGGCCTGAATGCCGCAGCCCGCTAGGCCGGCCAGGTATCCCGCCGCCCGTTCGGCGTCCCAGGTGTTCTGCGACCGGACGCCCAGATAGGACGGGCGGGTAAAGCCGCTGGCCAGGACGTGTTCCACGGCCGCGGTGACGGCCTCGCGGTTGTCGATATCGACCCAGTGCTGCGGCAGATCGGGACCGGTCCGGCCGAAGCCCGCGAACGGTATCCCGCCGTCCGCGAGCAGCGCCACGCGCGGATCGTCCGGCTGCAGTTCAGACAGCAGGAATGCGTCGACGCTATGGCTGGCGATCAGGCGGCGCATGTCATCGCGCGGGTCCCCGTCCGGGACCACGACGAGCATGCCGTAGCTCCGCCGCGCGGTCGCCGCCGCCAGCGACTGGAGGAACTGCTGCATGATGTGGTTGCCAGGGAACAACTGCACGTGCGGCATGATGTAGGCGACCTGCCGGGTATGGCGCGAGCGCAGGCTCCGTGCCCCGTGATGGGGGTGGTATCCGAGAGCGGTCATGGCCTCGAGCACCCTGGCCCTGGTCGCCTCGCCTACCCGGCCGCCGCCGTTGAGCACGTTCGAGACGGTCTGCCTGCCCACCCCGGAGGCCCTGGCCACGTCCTCAATCGTTACCCGCCGCATGGCCACGGACCTGGCCTGGCCCGATCGAGACCCGGTCACCGCATCACCGTACCGACCGCATAAATCACCTCTTGACAGCAATAGAGCATAGCGCTTTCATGTGATAGATCGTTCCATCAGCCTTGCTGGCCTGGTTCTGGCTCCGCTCCTGGCGTCCGGGCAGGGGCCGCAAGGCGACGGCGCCGGCCGGAGGGAGCCGCCATGTGGCGGAACAGTGATAAGCGGTCAGGCAGAGCCGACCGGACGGTGGCCCACGGGTCTTCCGCTGCCGGCCGGGGCGGGGCGACCGGGGCGACCGGCGGGACCGCGGCGACCGGCGGGATGGATCGCCGGACGATGATGAGGACGCTGGGGCTGGGTACGGCCGCGCTCGCGGTTCCTGGCCTGGTGGCCGGGTGCTCCTCGTCCGGCGGGCGGACCAGCATCGTGTTCGAGGAGACCAAGCCCGAGGTCGTCCCGTACTTCAACAACCTGGTGGCGAAGTTCAACGGGATGCAGTCGTCGGTCTCGGTGACGCACGACTTCACCTCGAGCCTGATCGCGGAGTTCGTGCGCGGCAATCCGCCCGCCATCGACTGCGACAACTACAACCTGACCACGTCCATCTTCGTGGCTAGGGGAGTGCTGGCCGACCTGGCTGGCCTGCCGCAGGCCAAGCTCATCGAGCCGAACATCCAGGCCCTGGTCACCCAGTACGCCTCCTACAAGGGCGAGACGAGCGTGCTGCCTTACTCGGTGGCCGCCGAGGGCGTCATCTACAACGTCGACCTGTTCGACAAGGTAGGTGTGTCCTCCGTTCCGACGACCTACAGCGAGCTCGTGGCTGTCTGCGAGAAGTTCAAGTCGGCCGGGATCACGCCCATCTACCAGACTTACGGGGACACCTGGACAACCCAGCAGGGCCTGTTCGATTACACCGTCGGCGGCATGGTCGACGTCGCGGCGTTCTACAAACAGCTTCTCGCTGAGGGACCCGATCTCGGCACCAGTTCGACGGTGTCGTTCGAGCGCGACTTCACCGCGCCCTGCAAGACGATGCTCAGCCTCACGCAGTACTTCAACCCCGACCCGATCGGCAAGCACTACGCCGACGGCAACCTCGCCTTCGCCAGCGGCCAGGCCGGCATGTACATGCAGGGGCCGTGGGCCGTCGGCGAGGTCCTCGCGATCAGCCCGAAGCTCAAGATGGGCACGTTCCCGATGCCCGCCACGGACAACGCCGCTGACACCAAGTGCCGGGCCAACCTGGACCTTGCCATCTGGCTGCCCCGGTCGCAAGCGTCAGACCAGCGTGCCGCGGCCATCAAGTTCCTCGACTACCTCATGCAGCCGAGCATCGTCAACGGCTACAACCAGGCCAACCTCGCGTTCTCCCCGCTCATCGGCGCTCCGGCGCAGACCAACCCGATCGTGACCGGCCTTAATTCCTACGTCAAAGCCGGCCGGTTCTACCAGGGACCGGGAACGTACGTGCCGATCACTATCCCGGTCGGGAACTACATCCAGGAAATGATGCTGACCGGGGACGTCGGCGGCTTCACCTCGTCGATGGACGGCGACTTCCAGCGCCTGGCCGTAAGGAACGCGGCGTGAACCGCGTCGGCACCCGACCTAGGAGGCAGGCATGACCGCGACCTCAGCCCCTTCGGGGCGTGGCCCCCTCGGCGCGCTGAAGAGATTGTTCTTCCCCGCCTCCCCGACATACCTTTTGATGATCATCCCGGCGATAGCGCTGTTCACCTTCTTCATCATCTACCCGACTATCAACGGGATGTTCTACAGCTTCACGGATTACGTCGGGTACGGGGCGTGGAAGTTCATCGGCTTCGCCAACTACAAGGCCGCGTTCTCCGACCCGAATATCCGGGACTCCTACGGGTTCACGCTGCTGTTCGCGATCGTCGGCACGCTGGTCGTCAACGTCACCGCCATGCTGCTGGCGCTCGCGCTGAATTCCCAGATCAAGTGGCAGCGGGCGTTCCGCACCCTGTTCTTCCTGCCGATGGTCATCTCCGGCCTCGTGATCTCCTACGTATTCACCTTCATCATCTCCAACTCGATCCCGATCGTCTCGGCGGAGATCCACTTCACCCCCTTCACCAGCAGCCTGCTGGCCAATCAGCACCTGGCCTGGCTCGGCGTCGTCTTCGTCGCCTCCTGGCAGGCCATCCCCGGCGCGATCATCATCTTCCTGGCCGGCCTGGTCGCGATCCCCACGGAGGTCTACGAGGCCGCCTCAATCGACGGGGCAAGCGCGTGGTCGAAGTTCAGGCACATGACGTTCCCGCTGCTGTTCCCGTTCTTCATTATCAACTCGGTGCTCGTGTTCAAGAACTTCCTCAACGTGTACGACGTCGTGGTCGGCCTGACCGGCGGCGGCCCGGGCACCGCGACCACCAGCGTGGCGCAGACGATCTTCAACGGGTTCTTCAACGGTGACTACGCCTACCAGATGGCCAACGCCGTCCTGTTCTTCATCGTCACGGTGGTCTTGTCAATTCTCCAGCTAGGCGTGATCCGGCGCAGAGGAGGAGGGCTCATCTAATGGCTACAATCACCGAACCGGTGGTCACCGGAGCACCGCGGATCGCCACCCGCCGACGGCGCAACCTCGTCTCCGACGTCGGCCGGGTAAACTGGAAGCTGACGATCATCGTCGCGATCTGCTCGCTGACCATCGTCCTCCCGTTGTACTTCGCCATCGCGATGGCGCTGAAGTCGCCGGCCCAGACCGGCGCGGGCTCCGGCTTCAACTTCCCCTGGCCGCTGCACTTCGGGAACTTCCGTGCCGCCTGGGACGAGACCAACACCCCGCTGGCGTTCGGCATGAGCCTGCTGATCACCACGATCGCCGTGGTCGGGGAGATCCTGGTCAGCTCGCTGGCGGCCTGGTCGATCGTGCGCAACTGGGGCCACTGGCAGTTCCGCGCAACGTTCGTCTACCTGCTGGCCGCCCTCTTCATACCGTTCCCCGTGGTGGCGCTGCCGCAGGTCAAGCTCACCGCGGCGCTCGGCCTTGATAACCCGTTCGGGGTCGCGATCCTGCACATCATGTTCCAGCTGGCGTTCAACGTGCTGCTCTACGCCGCCTTCATCCGGTCGATCCCGGCCGAGCTGGAGGAGAGCGCGCGGATGGACGGCTGCAGCACCTGGCAGACGTTCAGGAAGATCGTGCTGCCGCTGCTGGCGCCGATGAACGCCACCGTTGGCATCTTCGCCTTCCTGCAGTCCTGGAACGACTTCATGATGCCGCAGCTGATCACCGCGAACCCGAAGTGGCAGACCCTGCCGGTCATCCAGTACCTATTCCAGGATCAGTTCACCACCAACTACAACGTCGCCTTCGCCTCGTATCTCATGGCCATGCTCCCGACGCTGGTCGCCTTCCTCATCGCCCAGCGCTGGATCATCAAGGGCATGCTTAGAGGCGCGATCAAGTAAGCGATCAATCAACCCAATCGAGTAAGCGATCAAATAAGCCATGCGCCTCACTAACGCCATGCCCCAGCCGAGCGCCGATACCGCACGGGCCGATACCGCACGGGCCGGTGCCGGCTGGTGGCGGCAGGCGGTGGTGTACCAGATCTACCCGCGCAGCTTCGCCGATTCCGACTCCGACGGCGTGGGCGATATGCGCGGGATCATCTCGCGGATCGGGTACCTGTCCTGGCTGGGCGTGGACGCGGTCTGGCTGAGCCCGTTCTACCCGTCCGCCCTGACCGACGGCGGGTATGACGTGGACGATTACCGTGACGTCGACCCGCTGCTCGGCACCCTGGCCGATTTCGACGAGCTGGTGGCCGGGCTGCACGCCAGCGGCATCAAGGTGATCATCGACATCGTGCCGAACCACACCTCGAGCCGCCATTCCTGGTTCCGCGAGGCGCTGGCCGCCCCGAAGGGGTCGCCGGCCAGGGACCGGTACGTCTTCCGTGACGGGCTGGGCCCGGGCGGGGCGCGGCCGCCCTCGGACTGGACTTCGGCGTTCGGCGGGCCGGCCTGGGAACGCGTCCCGGACGGGCAGTGGTACCTGCACCTGTTCGCCGCGCAGCAGCCGGACCTGAACTGGGCCAATCGCGAGGTCCGTGAGGACTTCCTCGGCACGCTGCGGTTCTGGTCCGACCGCGGCGTCGACGGATTCCGCGTCGACGTGGCGCACGGGCTGGCCAAGAACCTGTCCGAGCCGCTCGAGCCGGTCAGCTTCAGCGGGCACCTGGCCGACTGGCCGTTCCCGCACGGCACTCACCCGTTCTGGGACCGGGACGAGGTGCACGAGATCTACGCGGAGTGGCGCCGGGTGCTTGACGAATACGAGCCGCCGCGCGCGGCCGTTGCCGAGGCCTGGGTCCATCCGTCCCGGCGGCCGCGGTACGCCAGCCCGCAGGGCCTCGGGCAGGCGTTCAACTTCGACCTGCTCGAGGCGAACTGGGACGCGGGGGAGTTCCTCCGGGTGATCACCGACAACCTCGCCGAGGCGCAGCAGCACGGCGCGTCGGTCACCTGGGTGCTGTCGAATCACGACGTGGTCCGGCACGCCACCCGCTACGCGCTGCCCTTCGAGGACCGCCACGGCGCCGGCGCCACCAGGGCCTGGCTGCTGAGCAACGGCACCTCCCTGGCTCCGGACCTGGGCCTGGGCCTGCGCCGCGCCCGGGCGGCCACCCTGCTGATGCTGGCGCTGCCCGGATCGGCCTACCTGTACCAGGGCGAGGAACTGGGCCTGCACGAGGTGGCGGACATTCCCCCCGATCGTGTCCGCGATCCGGTCTTCGCGCGCTCGGGCGGCACGGAAAAGGGCCGCGACGGCTGCCGGGTCCCGCTGCCATGGACGGCCGACGGCCCGTCGTTCGGGTTCGGCGGCGGCGCTGCACACCTGCCGCAGCCGGACTGGTTCGGCCCGCTCGGCGTCCAGGAACAGCAGCGGGACCCGGCCTCCACCCTGGCCCTGTACCAGCAGGCGCTCACCTTGCGGCGCAGGCTGCAGTCGGCGGAAACCCTCGAATGGATGCCGGGCAGCGGGCAGGTGCTGCACTTCGGCCGCCCCGGCGGCTGGCGGTCGGTCACCAACTTCGGGCCGAGGCCCGTCCCGATGCCCGACGGAACCCTGCTGCTGGCCAGCGCGCCCCTCGAGGGCGGCCTGCTGCCTGCCGACTCCACCGCCTGGATCCTCAGCGGCCAGTAACCCGCGCCGCGGTCACCGAGTCCGCGCCGCGGTCACCTCGTCCGCGCCGCGGTCACCTCGTCCGCGCCGCGGTC
>Ga0209169_10000403_pt1 | contig 26112 bp, 21 predicted proteins | sample HubBroMetageWRM4_FD_188346 | JGI IMG/M metagenome (GOLD analysis project Ga0209169, IMG submission 188346) | Warmed soil microbial communities from the Hubbard Brook experimental Forest, New Hampshire - Hubbard Brook CCASE Soil Metagenome WRM 4... | ecosystem: Environmental > Terrestrial > Soil...
CCCAATTCCTCGGCGTCTACAAGCCGCGCAACTGGATCAATGCCGGGCAGGCCGGGCCGCTCGGATGGACCTTGCCGGCAGCGCTTGGGGTGCGCGCGGCGTGCCCGGATGTTCGCGCACGTACGCAGCGAGTGCCTCGGCTTTTTTGCCGCGAATCGGCCGATCGCCCGGATCGAGAACGCGAACCTGGTACTCGCTTGTGCGCGGATCCACAAAGCGTCGCTCGCGGCGAAGCGCGCCACCGCGTACCAGTGCGCGCACGTGACGCAGGAGCGCGGCGCGATCGGCCGCGCGTCGCGCCTCGGGATGACGGAGCAGTTGTTCGAGTGAAAACCCCTGGGGGAGATCCTCCCAAATGAGGCGCAGCAAGCGAGGCGGTACCGAGCGATATCGCTGTGGGCTCGCGCGCTCGTTCTCGCGCACGAAGGAATCCTGCATCCGAGGAATCGCATCCGCGAGGACCACCGCGCTCAAGGCTTCGCCGAGCGTGCAGAGATAGTGCTCGGCGACAAAGGTCGCGAGTTGCAATCCGGTTTCGTCGAAGGCGCGCGGCACGTCCAGCCGCTCGAGCACCGGCTTATACGCTGCTCCGCCGTCGGCGATCTCGCGTATCGGGGCAACGATGAAGGCCAAGACTTCGCGTCGTCCGAGTGACACGCGCACGACGTCACCGATGCAAAGCGCGAGAGCGCCGGCATCGTAGGTTAAGGGCAGGTCGAAGCGCGATGAGCGGATCGCCGGCAGCGCGTCAACGACGCGCACGAACTCGCTCCGGTGGTTTTTGCAGAGTCTTTACCACGGCGCGAACGCTGCGCATATCGCACTCGATCCCATACTCCACGTCGCCGATCGCTCGCGGAAGAACGAAACGCATTCGCGCCGCGCGGCGCTTCTTGTCACCGAGCATTGCGGCGAGAATCGTCTCCGGCGCGACCGTCGTCTGCAACGGCAAGCCGAGCAAGGTTAAGAGCGTGAGGACGCGCAAGTGTTCCGCCTCGCTAAAGCGATCGCAGCGCAGCGCCAGCAGGCCGGCGGCACGTAGGCCGACGGCGACCGCCTGGCCGTGGGTCACTCGATACTTCGAGCCCGCTTCGATCGCGTGCCCAAAGGTGTGACCGAGGTTGAGTGTCTCGCGTAGGCCGGCCTCCGTTCGATCGTCCGCAACGATCATCGTCTTGACTTTGACGGCCGACTCAATCACCGCCGCCCAAGGCCAGCGCGAAAGCGGATGCGGTGCAAGCTCCTCGAGCCCTTCGAAGAAGCTGCCGCCTTCGATAATTGCGGCCTTTACGACCTCAGCCAATCCTTCGCGCAAGCCCCGCGCCGGCAGCGTGCGCAATGCGGAGACGTCGCAGAAAACCGCAACGGGGTCGCGAAATGCACCAGCGAGGTTCTTCCCGCCGCGCAAATTGACGCCCGTTTTGCCGCCGATCGCCGCATCCACCATTGCGACGAGCGACGTCGCCACGTGCGCGTATCGAACCCCGCGCATGTAGCTCGCGCAAGCGAAACCGAAGAGATCCGCGGCGATCCCTCCGCCGACGCCGATCACGAGCTGCGAACGCTCCACGCGTGATTGCAGCATCGCGTCGAGCGCCCGCTCGACGGTTGCGAGCCGTTTGCGCGATTCGCCTAGCGCAAACGCGCGAAGCGGCACTCCCGCCTCGCCCGCGATTTCGGCCGCGATGGCGCGCACGAAGCGATTTTCATCGCTCAGCACGATGCTTGGTGGTCCGTGTTGACCGACCAGTTCCGCCAGATCCACGGGGTCCTCAGCAACGACGATCGGATAGCCTAGGTCGAGGTTCAGCGCCGGCTCAGGCATCGCGTCTTAAGTTTTCCGAAGCCAGCCGACGATTGCATCGATCACGTCTCGGTCGCTGTGCCGTTCCACTTCGATCACGAGGTCCGCAGTGGCGTACTGCGGGAGACGCTGTTTGTAGAGTTCTTTGATCTGCTCGAGTGTCGGGCCCTCGCCGAGCATCGGACGAATCTCGCGGCTCCGCCGAACGCGCGCCAGGACTTGTTCCGGAGAGACTTTGATAAAAACGCACTTTGCGCGTTGCTTCAGTAGCCGGCGATTCTCCGCAACCGTCAGCGCGCCGCCCCCCAACGCCACAACCGATACCTGCGGATTCGCTAGCACCTCGCCGATCGCGCGACATTCGTAGCGACGAAACGCGGCTTCGCCTTCTTGCGCGAAGATCGCCTTAATCGAACCGTGCGCACGGACTACCAGCTCGTCGGTGTCGACGAACGGCCTGCCGAGACGCCGCGCGAGTTTCCGGCCGATCGTTGATTTTCCCGACGCCATAAAGCCCACAAGCGCCAGATGGCGCGTCACTGTCGTCGCGGGGCGCCTTCACGCGCGAAGAGACGGGCCGCAGCCTCGCGACTGCGCTCCAGATTGTCGAGCGTCTCTTCCATCGAATCGCCGCCGTACTTCTCCAAGACGGGGCCAACGAGTGCGAGACGCACCATCGCTTCGGCGACGATCGCCGCCGCCGGCACGACGCAAACGTCGCTCCGCACGATAGCCGCGGGCGCTCCGGTTCCCTCGTGCAGATTCACCGACGGTAATGCCTTCATCAACGTCGGAATCGGTTTGACCGCGACGCGCACGACGATCGGCTCGCCGTTGCTCATCCCGCCCTCGATGCCGCCGGCGCGATTGCTCGTCCGAACGACACTCTCGCCGTCGAGGGCAAAAACGTCGTGCGCCGCGGAACCCGGAGTCGCAGCTACTTCCGCGCCCAATCCAATCTCGACGGCCCGAACCGTTTGCATGCCCATCACCGCGCCGGCAAGGATTCCATCGAGTCGCTGGTTCGGCTGCCGATTGCTTCCGACGCCGACCGGCACGCCGTCGATGCGGACCACAAACTTCCCACCAAGCGTATCGCCGGCAGCCTTTGCGGCGTCGATCGCCGCGATCATCAGCTCGGCGGTCGCGCGATGCGGACAGCGCACGTCGCTCGCCTCGACATCGGTTTGATCCCATTCGTCCAGCTCGGGCGCCTCGACGCCACCGATCCGAGCGACGTAGCTCTGCGTGCGGATGCCCAGTGCCTCGAGTAGTTGCGCACAGATCGCTCCGAGACAGACGCGCATCGCCGTTTCGCGCGCGCTCGCGCGCTCGAGCACGTTGCGCAAGTCCCGTTGGCGGTACTTCAGCGCGCCGGCGTAATCGGCGTGGCCGGGGCGCGGATTCGAGAGCGGGTCGCCGTGGCCGGTGATCGGATCCATCAGCGTCCGCACTTTCGGCGTAAGATGGTCGCGGTTGCGCACCAGCACGGCGATCGGCGAGCCAAGCGTCTCGCTGCCCCGAATCCCCGCTAGGAATTCGACTTCGTCGCGCTCGATCTTCATGCGAGCGCCGCGTCCGTAACCGCCTTGCCGGCGCGCCAAGGTCGCGTTGATCGCCTCCGGGTCCAAGCGCAGATGCGCCGGAATGCCGTCGAGGATGCCGACGAGCGCTGGTCCGTGCGATTCGCCTGCCGTCAAGTAGCGAAACATTACCGCCGCTCTTCGGCGCTGCCGACCGCGGCTACTTTGAGCCGGTCGATTGCGGCGCGGTGCAGCCGCGTTACGTGGCGGCGCGAGTAGCCGAGTCGTGCCGCAAGCTCGACGGTGCTTAACCCTTCGAGATGAATCGAGCGTACGATCTGTCGTTCCAGCGGGGAGAGGGCCTGCAGAATCCGATCGACCGTCAAGCGATCGAGTACCTTTTCCATCTCATAGAAGGGCCCGCCGTGCTCGCCGTTGCGCAAGAACTCGAACGAGACCACGCAATTGCTGGCGCGGTACGCAGTGACCTCGCGTGCTTCCTTGTCGGTCGCGCCGACGAAACGCCTCACGTCGCTCTCGGCAGGTTCTCGGCCGAGGCGCCTGCGCAGCTCCCCTTCGGCGACACTCCAGCGCCGCTCGAGTTCGCGCACGCCACGGGGCGCGCGCAAGAACCGTTCGCTGTCGCGAACGTAATGCATCAGCTCGCCGAGGATCAAGAGCCATGCGTAGGCTTCGAACGGTGCGCGCTGCGACGGATCGTAGCGATCGGCCGCTTTAATCAAACCGATCGCGCCGACCTGTTCGAGGTCCGCACGGTCGAGCCCGCGCCGCATGAAGCGACGCGCCGCCCGGCGACAGAGATACCAGTATTGAGCAACCACTCGTTCGCGCGCGAGAAAATGGCGCAACGACGTTGCACGGAAGCGAAGAGCCACACCCAACCTCAGCTTCGTAAGCACACACGGCCGCCGCTCCCGAGCAGCGTCCGTTGCTAATCGTTATATACCAACTCGTTTCCAAAGCGCAATACCCTGCAGGAGTCGCTGCAACGCACCGCTTACTCTTAAAGCGTGATGAAGGCGTCACGCGGCGTGCTGATCGTGGCGCTGGCGCTTCTCGCGATTGCTGCGCTTCGCGATTTCGTGCGTCTTGGCGACGCTCTTCCATGGCGTCAGCTCTACGATTTTGCCGATTTCTACTGTGCGGGTGCGGCGCTCGATGGCGGCGCCGATCCGTATCGCTACGAACCGCTTCACGCGTGCGAGCATCGAGTCAATCTGAACGCGGCGTACCAGCAGGATCCTGCCCGCGTCGTCCCCGCTCCGCTTCCGCCGTACGACTTTCCGCCGTTCATGCTCGCGGCGCGTTCGAGCTTTTCGCTCGCGCGCGCGATCGACGCGGTTGCAATTCTGCTCGCGCTGGCGCTCGTGATCGGGGCAATTGCTCTCTGCGGCGTGCCGCTCGAGGTTGCCGCCTTTGCCCTCCTTTTGCCGGCCGGTTACGTGCTGCTCAACGCCGGCCAAGTCGTACCGTTCGCGCTCGTCGCACTCGCGGCGTGCGGCGCCGCGCTCGCGTTGCAACGCGATGGAGTCGCGGGCATCCTCGCCGCACTGACGCTCATCGAACCGCACTTGGGTCTCCCGATCTGTGTGGCGCTCTTCTTCTGGGCACCTCGAACCCGCCGGTGCCTCACGGCAACGATCCTCGCACTTGCGCTTCTCGGCTTATGGACGCTGGGTATTTCAGGAGTCGGGGAATATCTCGGACGCGTGCTCCCCGCGCAAGCCGCGGCCGAAACCGGCTACGTCTACCAGTACAGCCTCACGTATCTCTTACGGACTTTCGGTGCTTCTCCGGCCACCGCACTGCTTCTCGGCGAGCTCTCCTACCTCGCGGCGCTGGTCGCCGGCGTTTGGCTGGGTGGGCGGGTCGCGAAGAGCCTCGGTCGCCGCGAACTGCTCGCGTATCTTCCGGCGGCGTGCAGCGTCGTCGGCGGCCCTTACGTGCACATGGTCGATCTCCCGTTCGCGATTCCCGCGGCGCTCGTGCTTGCGACGACTCTGCAAGGACGTTCCAGGAACATCGCAGCCGTGGCGCTCGCGCTGTTGGCGGTCCCGTGGATTCCCGCCTGGATAACCAAGAAGCTCTTTCTCGCATCGCTTTTCGTGGTCGCAGCGATTTTGCTACGGCTGCGCGTCAAAGCGCCGCTTGCGATTGGCACGTTCACAGCCATCGCTGCAACGATGTATCTCTTCGAGCTCGCTCCGCCGGCGCCGTTAGCCGCAACCTCTGCGCTCTTTCCTCCGGGCGCGCTGGCACAACAAGCTTGGCAAGAGTACGTGACGCGGCTCGGTGCCGCGACCCCGCTATGGACGGCGATCAAGCTGCCCAGCTGGATCGCTCTGGGCGCGCTGATCGCCGCCGCGTTGGGGGCGCTTCGCGGTGGCCGGAGCGCGCCGCGGCCGTGAAACCGCAACGGCGACGCGCAATCATTTTTGGTGTGCTGATGGCTGCGCTAGCCGTCGCGGCGCTGCGCGATGTATCTCGGCTCGGGGAGGCTTCGCCGTGGCGAAATATGGACGATTTTCCCGATTTCTATTGCGCGGGCTGGGCACTCGACGCGAAAGCCAACCCGTACACCTACGAGCCGCTGCGCACATGCGAGCATCGCGTTAATATCGGGGAAACATTTCGCGACCGGCTCTTCAACCGCGATCCTGCGATCGCCATTCCGGCGCCGCTTCCCGCGTACGATTTTCTACCGTTTATGGCGATCGCGCGGCTGCCGTTCGGCGTGGCCCGCGCGCTCGAGGCCGCAGCTATCGTCGCCGCGGTGCTGATTGGGGCAATAAGCCTCGCCGGGTTAGGCATACCAATCGCAGTGGCTGCGGCCGCACTCCTGCTTTCGACCGCTTACGTCGAGCTCAACACCGGGCAGGTCGTTCCCTTTGCGCTGCTCGCGCTGATTCTCTGCGGCGTAGCCCTTGCACGCGGATACGTGAGGCTCGCCGGGATTCTCGCGGTGCTGACCGCAATCGAACCGGTCGTCGGAGTGCCGGTTGCGCTCGCGATGCTTTTTTACGTGCCGCGCTCGCGCGCGGCGGTTCTCGCGACCGCCACGATCTTCGCGGTAATCGCCGTTGTCACCGTCGGCCCCGCGGCGCTGTGGGAGTACGTCACCCGCGTCGTCCCCGCCCAAGCCTCCTCGGAGATTCATTTCCCATTTCAATTCAGTTTGACGTACGCTCTCGCACGCGCCGGCGTGTCGGCCGCGGTCGCACGCGCCGCAGGATCGCTTTCGTATCTCGTGTTGCTGGCGCTCGGCTTGTGGCTGGCGCCGCGCGCGGCGCGCATCCTGCGCCGGCGCGAGCTCATCGTCTTCCTTCCGGCATTCTGCTGCGCGGTCGCGGGACCGTACCTACATCAGGAAGAGCTCTGCCTCGCGCTTCCCGCGCTGCTCGTCTTAGCAGTCGCTACCACGGGTCGCGCGCGTACGGTCTTTGCGATCGCGCTTTGCGTCTTATCGGTTCCATGGATTCTCGTCTGGGGCATCAAGCAGCTTTTCCTTGCCTCGCTCTTCTGTTGCTCGGTCATCCTTTGGCAGCTCCGGATATTCCGCTGGCCGGCGATTGCCGCGTTCTGTGCGATTGCTGCAACGATCTACGCCTTCGAGTTGCGTCCACCGCACCTGCCTGTTCCGAGCGCCTCCGTCAAGCAAACCTATGCCGCGACATCGTTAGTGCAGGACGAATGGCGCGTCTACGCCGAGCAGCGCAGCACGAGCGACCTGCTGTGGTTCGCGATCAAAGTTCCAACCTGGGCGGCGCTGTTGACAACGCTGATCGTGACAACACGGTTGAGCCTCCGGCCGGCTCAGCCGAGCTCGCCGCGCATCTGAATCCAGCCGCGGAAGTTCGCGTGGAATGCCTCGTCGGGCGCGGGTGTCGCCACGTGTTCGAACGGGCTCAAGTGGCGATCGCTCTTGAGGCGCTCGAAGAGCTCGAGATCCTTTTCGATCTCGCGCTTGCCTTCGTGTGTGAGATACGAAACGCGAGCGCATCGCGCCGCCGAAATTCGCCGGCGGGTCTCCAGATCGAGGTCGCGTTCGTCCTCCTGCAGCAGCGGCGTGTGCCACTCTCCCAGCGCAACGCGCTGCGGCCGGCTGGCATCGATCGCCGCGCGCATTTCCAGCGCCGCGGCGCGAATTTCCGGCTGCGCGTTGGGGGCGCAGCGCAGATCGAAGAAGTTCGACCACTCCGTCGCGGAAACGATCACCGTATGCCAGAGAAACGGTTCCAAAAGCCGGTTCAACTCTTGCTTATGTACGTTGAGCGCGAGAAGCTCCCGAGCGCGCACCACGGCATCGTCGCGCGCTTGTAACCAAATTGCCCGTGCGGCTTGGCCCTCTTCATCGCTCAACACGTCGCTGGCCGACATCCCAGCCTTGTTGCGCCCCCACTCCAGCGGTACCACCGGATCGCGCTCCACGCGATCGATCAACTTCGAGGTAGGAACCGCTCGGCTGCTCGCCGAGTTTCTTGACAGAACTCTGTGCGTGTTAAATTCCGCTAACACGAACCGCGGAAAGCTGACCTCGAGCGTGGTCAACCGGACTCCGGCCGGGCTGACGGAGTCCAGCAGAACGCGCGCGCGATAGGCCACCGGGGCGCCGGTTAGTGGTTAGCCGCGATAACGCAAGAAGGCCGGGACGTCGATGTCGTCCATCGAGACGGGAGCGACCGTTTCGAGCCTGCCGGTGTCGAAGGCGTGAGCGCCCTGCGCGCCGCGATAACCGCGCCGTGAGCCAAAGCCTGCGGCAAGCACCGTCACGCGCACTTTCCCCGACATCGTTGGGTCGATCGACGCGCCGAAGATGATTTGCGCTTCGGAATCGACCGCGCGGCTGATCATTTCGGCCGCCTCGTTCACCTCATACATCGCCATGTCGGGGCCACCGGTGATGTTGAAAATGACGCCGTGCGCGCCCTCGACCGTCGTTTCGAGCAGGGGCGAGGCGATCGCCTTTTGCGCCGCGTCCGCCGCGCGATGCTCGCCGGTGCCTTCGCCGATGCCCATCATCGCCGAACCCGCGTCGGTCATGATCGTCTTGACGTCCGCAAAATCCAAATTGATGAGGCCTGGCTGCGTGATCAGATCGCTGATGCCGGCGATGCCTTGGCGCAAAACGTCATCGGCGTAGGAGAAGGCCTCGTTGAGCGGCGTCTTCTTCTCGATCACTTGCAAGATGCGTTCGTTAGGAATGGTGATCAGCGTGTCGACCTTCGATTCGAGCTCGGCAATGCCGTTCTCGGCGATCTGCATGCGCTTCTTGCCCTCGAATGCGAAAGGCTTCGTCACGACGGCGATCGTTAACGCGCCCGACTCTCTTGCAAGCTCCGCGATGACCGGCGAGGCGCCGGTACCGGTTCCGCCGCCCATGCCGCAGGTCAAGAAGACCAGATCGGAGCCGTCGAGGATTAATGAGAGATCTTCACGCGATGCCTCCGCCGCCTCGCGCCCGAGGGTCGGATTCGAACCCGCGCCCAGGCCGCGCGTCTGATCGCCACCGATGTGGACGCGATTCTCCGTCAACGCGCCGCGTAACGCTTGAACGTCGGAGTTGACCGCGAAGAAATCGACGCCGCTCAGGCCGGCGGCCACCATGCGATTGACGGCGTTGCAGCCGCCCCCGCCGATGCCGATCACTTTGATCGTCGCTGCGTGTTCGGGCTCGGTTACAGAACGTCGTACATCAGCCATTTGCTTGGGGTTCCCTCCGTCAAAATGTGTAAGCTTAAGTCCACAGATCTGCCAGCCACCGCTGGACTCGGGCCGCCATTCCGCTTCCCCGACGCCGGACCCGCGAGGCGTCGTCGCGGTCCCCGTTGGCGCCGAAGAGGACGAGTCCGACCGCCGTTGCGTACTGCGGCGCAGCCATGACTTCGGTCAAGCCTCCCAGCGCATTCGGTGTGCCCGTACGAACCGGCAAACCGAACACGTCTTCGGCGATCGGGCCGATGCCGGGCAACTGCGCGCCACCACCCGTCAGCACGACTTCCCCCAGCACCAGGTCGCGAGGCACGTTTTCGACGATTTTTTGCTTAGCCATGCGTAACGTCTCGAGAACGCGAGGGATGACGATTTGCCGCAGTTCGGCCGTCGAATGCTCCTTGGTCGCGCGGCCGTCCAGCGTGCGGACGGCAAAGGTCCGCTCTTCCTGCGCGGCGCCGAGCCGTTTCTTGACCTCTTCCGCCTCGGAAAGGGTCGTTTTTAAACCGAGCGAGATGTCGCTCGTAAGAACGTTCCCGCCGACCGGAATGGTAGCCGTGTAGATCGCGCTTCCCAAAGAGTAGACGGCGATGTCGGTGGTCCCGCCCCCGATATCCAGTAATACGACGCCGACCTGCCGCTCTTCTTGCAGAAGCGTTGCCGCCGAGCTTGCCAGCGGTTCGAAGACGACGCCGACTGTGTCTAGCCCGGCGCGCTGAACGCATTTGAGTACATTGGTAATGAAACTCGTGCTTCCGGTAACGATGTGCGTGTCGACTTCCAGCCGTCCTCCAGCCATCCCAATGGGATCGTTGACGCCTTCCTGGCCGTCGACGGTGAAGTATCGTGGAAGCGCATGAATGATCTGACGATCGGTGGGAAGGTTGATAATCTTACTCGCATCGATCACACGACGGACGTCGCCCGACGTAACCTCACGGTCCTCGCCCGAAACGGCGACGACTGCGCGATTGTTCGTGCTTCGAATATGGTCACCCGTGATGCCGACGAAGACCTCGCTGAAGTGTACGCCCGCCATACGTTCGGCTCTCTCCGTGGCCGATTCTATCGATTTGATCGTCTCGTCTAAATCGACGACGACGCCTTTGCGCATTCCAAGTGAGGGTGCTTCACCAAAGCCAACGATCTCGAGCCCGCTTGGACCGTTGGTCGCAACGACCGTGCAGGTCTTGGTCGTGCCGATATCGAGCCCGCAAACGGTCCCGTGCTTCATCCGCTCCCTTACACCTCTCCAGACGGCTGCCCGCCAACCACGAGATATTGTGGTCGCAGCGTCCGAATCCTACTAGCGATAGCGGCAGCCGGGAGGGATTCGCAAGCCTTGGCGAGCGCCCAGCCATCTCCTTGCGGAGGGCGCGGCAAACGTGTGGACAAGCTGTGTATTCCTCGCGCGAACTGACGCAAATAGTCCGAAGGGCTTATCAAAAAGACCTCAAAAATAACCCGCCAGAAAGTTCTTTCTTTTGAATGCAACACTTTTCCATTTGGAGCGCGCGTCCGTGAACCGTAAATGCTCGTTCGTCGTCCTCTGTCTCGCCTTTATTTTGCCGATCGCCGCGCGCAGCGCGACGGTCGATCCAACAAGCATTCCCGACGGCACCTACACCGTTAAGGTGGTCAAAGTCGTCGACCCCCGGCACCTGCAGGTCCTCATGGACACCGGCGCGGATGCCACGTTGGCGGCGGGACGTGCAACGGTTGACTTTTCGAAGGTTCAACCCAACGATCAGCTCAAGCTCTCGCTGATCAAGGGCACCGTCGTCGTCTTTCTCGACCTCACCAGCCACTAACGAGCTCCGGCCGCCGTCACCGATAGACGAGCACCGGTGCTGCGGGTGCCCGCAGATCCACTGCCGCAACGCGCGACTGATGGCCGACGACTTGAGCTAAGATCGCTTGAGCCAGCCTCACCTTCCCGCTCATGTCGCTCTCGCTGCCAAAGAGCAGGCGCAGACCTCCGCGCATCGTTACGACGAGACCACCGAATCGATCGAGCGAGAGTTGCGTCGGCACGATGCCTCGCTCGGTTACGGCGTCGTAGGCGCCCCGCAACGCAAGCGCCTGGTGCGTTCCCACGAAGGCTCCAGGGACGAGGTTCGCGCCGGGGTCGATCACCAACTCGGGTAGCTGTTCGTCGGGCGTATCCAGCGTCAGCACACGCATCTTGCGGTCGACCACCGCCGCATCGTCGCCGCTGCGCAGCGTCGCAAAGGGTGCGCGCTCGGTAACGACGATAACGATGGACGCCGGCGGAATTCGGTGAACCTCCGCCCGGTCAATATAGGGAATGGTCGCGACCCGCGCTTCTATCGCCCGCGTATTCTGCAGCCAGATGCTCACCCGGGGATTTATCGCCGCGTGCGCCAAGATCTCACCGCTTCCTACCTGGTGGTTTCCCCTCACCGCGATGTGCTTCGGATTGAAGCCCGGCCAGGTTGCAGCAACGCCCAGCGCTCCCACCACGACCGCGGCGCAGAAGACGAGCGGCATCCAAAACGGTCGAATGCGCGCCGCGGGCGAGCGCCGCCGCCTACGCTTCTTCATCGCCGGCAGCCAACACGTATTTTCCGATCGCTTCGGCAACTCCGTCGTGCGCGACGTCGCCGACGACCGCGTCGGCGATCGCGCGCAACTCTTGCGGTGCGGAACCCATCGCGACGCCGAAACCAGCAGCCTCGAGCAGCGGCGCGTCATTCCAAGAGTCGCCGATCGCCATGGTTTCTTCGCTTGGAACACCGAGCCGTTTCGCGACGAATCGCAGCGCCGAACCCTTGTCTACGGTCGGGTCCAGCACTTCGACGAACTCCGGCAGGCTGCGCGTGACGTTGGCCCGGCCGTCGAGTATGCCGCGGACTTTCTCTGCGTATTGGGCAGCGATGGGAGCGTCGGCGATGATCACGGCTTTGGTCGCGGGACTAAACGCGAACGCCTCGCGCAGCGACGGCACGATGATCGGCTGCGTCATCGAGAGGCTCGCATAGAGCTCTGAAAATCGATTCCGAGTCTCGCAGTAATACTCATCATTTCGGTAAAGCTGCAGGTGCATCCGATCGCGCTCCGCGATCTCGATGATCTCGCGCACGACCTCGTTGCCGAGCGCGCAATGGGCGAGCACTTCGTCGGTCGCGGGATCGATGATAGCGGCACCTTGATAGCAGATCAGCGGCGAATCGAAGTCGAGTTCGCGCGCGAACGGGATCGTGGCGCGGTACATTCGTCCGGTAACCAAACAACCCACGGTGCCGGCTTCCAACATGCGTGCAATCGCCTCGCGCACCGTGCTCGATATCGCAAGGTCGCGACCGATAAGCGTTCCGTCAACGTCGAACGCGACCAGCCGCGGCCGTTTCAACTACCGCACCGCATACGCGCGGTTTGCGCGTGATTGGGCAGTCCGTCGGCCTCGGCCAGCGCTGCCAGCGCCGGCGCGTCGGCGGTCATTCGCTCGCCGCTGTTCTCGACCACGCTAAAGCTTCGCGTAAAATCGGCGAGCGAAAGGCCTGACGCGAAACGCCCGGTGCCCGAGCTCGGTGCGACGCGATTCGTACCAGCGAGATATTCCCCGCTAACCAGCGGCGTCATGTCGCCGACGAAAACGGTACCGGCGGCGTAGATCCGTTCCAAATAGGCCGAGGCATCGCGCACCTGCAGTGACAGGTACGCCGGTGCGATGCGATTCAAGAGTTCAAAGAGCTCGTCGCGGCTGCTCGCTTCGATCAGCCGGCAATGCGCAGCGATCGACTCGCTGACGCGATCGTTTTGCTCGACCGTTCGAGGATCGAGCGTATCGATCAGCTGCGCGACCGCCTCGAGGAGCGGACGCGACTCCGAAAGCACCGCAAGACGAGTCGCTCCTGCGCGCTCGGCCTGCGCTAGAAGCTCGCCGACGACGTACTCGCTGCTCGCACCGTCGTCGGCGACGATCAAAATTTCCGCCGGACCAGCCAGCGCGTCGACGCCGCAGCGTCCAAAGACCTGGCGCTTCGCTTCGGTCGTCCAGAGCCCGCCGCGACCGACGATTTTGTCGACTGGGCGTATCGATTCCGAGCCGAAGGCGGCCGCGGCTACGGCCTGCGCGCCGCCCACGGCGTAGAGTTCGTCGACGCCGCAGAGCGCGCAAACGAAGAGCAGCGCGGCCGGCACCGCGCCTTGCCGCGGCGGTGTGAGCACGATGACGCGGGAGACGCCGGCGATCTTCGCCGGCACTACCCCCATCAATGCAGCCGTCGCGGGGCTGCTTCGCTGCGCATAGACGGCGACGCAACGCAATGGCCGTCGCTGAACTGCATAGCGCGAGCCATCTTCCTCGACGTACGCGCTCTCGGGCTGGCGCTGACGCTGGTGAAAGCGCGTGATGCGTTCTCGCCCTAGTTCCAAGGCGGCGGCGATCTCGGGTGCAATCCGCGATCGAGCCGTCTCCAACATCGGAATCGGCACGCGCAGTTTCGACAGCTCGAAATTCGCGTCGTCGAATCGGCGCGCGTACTCAACCACGGCGACATCGCCGCGCGCGCGCACGCCCGAAACGACCGCTGCGACCTCGCTAACGACCGATTCGGGTACGCTCCAGCCTGCATCGAGCACGCCTGCCAGCGCGGCCGTGTCGGAGGCCGCGGTAACGTTCATCCGTAGGCGTCCAGCGCGCCTTGGCGGACGCCTTGTGGTGCGAAGATCCGCTCGAGCTCGTCGCGGACGCGGACATCGGCGGCGATCGCGCGGGCAACGCGTTGCGAGCGTCCGCGCACGTGCATGACCACCGGCACCTCACCGGGCCACTCGTCGATCAAACGGGCTAAGCGATCGATTTGTTCCCGATGCGTGACCTCAACGTGCCATCCGTGGACGGCTCCGCCGAACGTTTTCGGCGGCGGCGGCACGAATTCGGAAACCTCGTTTGCGACCACCGAAAGCTCGACGCGTGGTTCATCGCCGGGAGCCGCACCCGGTCGCTCGCGGAGCCGAAGGCGTCCCTTGACGATCAGAATCGCATCGTTTTCAAAGCGATGCTGCAGCTCGGGATAAAGCTTCGAAAAGAGCACGACTTCGCAAAGAGCCGTCGTGTCCTCGAGCTGCGCGATGAGGATGCGCTGGCCGGCTTTGGTCAGCGTCCGGCGGACTCCGGTCACCGTACCCGCAATCGTCACCGCGACGTCATCGGGCTGCGCTTGGAGCTCTTTGATCGGCATCGCTCCCGCGCGCGCAAGCAGCGGCGCGATCTCCGCAAGTGGATGACCCGAGATGAAAATCCCTAGCGTCTCGCGTTCCCATGAGAGCATCTCGCGCGTCGTGGGCGCCGCAACGCTCGGCAACTTTGGCGCCAGCGTGGGCGTCGCAAGCGCCGAGTCTCCAAAAAGTGAGACCTGTCCGAGCTCCGCGTCGCGCGTCGTCCTCGCGGCCAGTTCCAAGGCGGGCTCGAGCGCCGCGAGTTTCTGTGCGCGATTTCCGGCGATTCCATCGATCGCTCCGCACTTGATCAAGGCTTCGAAGACCCGCCGGTTTACTTGCCTCGCATCCACGCGCTCGGCGAGATCGAACAGATCGGTGAATGGCCCGGCCCGCTCCCGCGTCTCGATGATGTTGCGAACCGCTGCCTCCCCGACGCCCTTGATCGCCGCGAGACCGAAACGAATCGCGCTTCCGACGACCGTAAAATCGACCAGCGACTCGTTGCAATCGGGCGGCAGAACCTCGATCCCGATCTTCTTCGCCTCATCGATATATTCCACCAATTTGTCGGTCTTGTCTTTCACCGACGTCATCAGCGCAGCCAGATATTGCAGCGGATGGTTTGCCTTGAGGTAGGCGGTCTGATAGGCAATCCAGGCGTAGGCGGCAGCGTGTGCCTTGTTAAACGCATATCCGGCAAACGGCTCGATATAGTGGAAGAGCCGCTCCGCCAGCGCCCGATCGATTTCCGATGTCGCCGCGGCTCCTGCGACGAACTTTTCTTGGTAGATGGGGATACGGTCTTTCTGCTTCTTGCCGATGACCTTGCGAAGCTCGTCGACTTCGGTCATCGTGAAGCCGGCGATCTCGCGGGCCATCTGCATGACCTGCTCTTGATAGACCGCTATTCCGTAAGTTTCCGCCAGGATCGGCTCGAGTTTCGGATGCAGATACTGCACCTTCGAGCGCCCATGCTTGCTGCTGACGTACTGCCCGATCCAATCCATCGGACCCGGCCGGTAGAGTGCGACGAGTGCGATGATGTCTTCGAAACCGGAGGGTTGCAACTCGGCACAGACGCGTTTCATCCCCTCGGACTCGAGTTGGAAGACGCCCATCGTTTCGCCGCGACCGAGCATCGCGTAGGTACGCGCATCTTCGAACGGTATCGCCGCGAGGTCGAAACCCGCGTCCACCGTCCGGCGGATTTCCTGGACGGCCTTCTCCATCACGGTGAGGTTACGCAGCCCGAGAAAATCCATTTTGAGCAGGCCGATGCGCTCGATCCAATTCATGTCGTACTGCGTGTTCACGCCGCCGTCGCCGAAACGCGCCAACGGCGTGTACTCCACCAATGGGCCGGCGGAAATCACGACTCCGGCGGCGTGCGTGCCCGCGTTACGCGCGAGCCCCTCGATCTCTTTGGCCGTGTCCAGTAGCTTTCGCATCGCCGGCTGGGTGGTGTAGATCGATTGCAGCTCGGCGATTTGTTCGATCGCACGCGCTATCGGATAACTTCCCGGACCGGATGGAAAAAGCTTCGCGATGCGGTCCACGTCGGGAAGCGGAACGCCGAGCGCTCTTCCGGCGTCGCGGATTGCCGCGCGGGCTGCCATCGTTCCGAAGGTCACGATTTGCGCGACGCGATCTTTCCCGTACTTTTCCGTCACGTAGGCGATAACTTCATCGCGGCGCTCTACGCAGAAATCCGTGTCGATGTCGGGCATCGAAATTCGCTCGGGATTGAGAAAGCGCTCGAAGAGGAGCCGAAACCGCAAGGGGTCGAGATCGGTAATTTTCAAACAATACGCCACCAACGAGCCGACTGCCGAACCGCGTCCAGGCCCGACCGGAATGCCGTGGTCGCGGGCGTACTTCACGAAATCCCAAACGATCAAAAAGTACGACGAAAACCCCATCTTGGTGATGACGTCGAGCTCGTACTCCAGACGTGAGCGCAGCGCGGGATCGGAGCCGACACGCTCCTCGCCGTAGCGTTCCCTGAGGCCCAGCTCGCAAAGCTCGCGTAAATACTCGGCGTCGCTGCGCTCGGGCCCATCCACGGCCTGAGGCACCGGGTACTGCGGAAGGTGAAAGACCTTTTCCGGGATGCGAATGTCGACTCGCTCGGCGATGCGCAGCGTGTTTTCACATGCCTCGGGAAGATCGCTCCACACCTCGTGCATCTCTTCGGCCGACTTGACGTAGAACTCGTCGGAGTAGAACTTCATCCGGTTCGTATCCGAAACCGTCTTACCGGTACCGATGCAGAGCAGAACGTCGTGCGCCGAAGCATCCTTCCGCTCGAGATAATGCGAGTCATTCGTGGCAACCAGCGGAATCGTTAGCTCGCGCGCGATGCGGATCAGCCCGGCGTTAATCGCTTCTTGCTCGGGCATGCCGTGGCGCATCACTTCGATGTAAAAACGGTCGCCGAAGATCTCGCGATACGTCTTTGCGTTTGCCAGCGCCGTCGCGTACTCATTGCGAAGCAATGGCGCCGCTACAAGCCCCGACATGCACCCCGATAGCACGATGAGACCGTCGTGGTGCTCGGCGAGCAGCTCCAGATCGATCCGCGGTTTGTAGTAGTAGCCCTCGAGAAAGCCCTTGGAGACGAGCGCGATAAGATTTCGGTAGCCGATCAGGTCGGCTGCAAGCAGCGTGACGTGCGCTTCTTCGCGCGCGCTACGGTCGAAGCGGCCGCGCGGCGCCAAATACGCTTCGCAGCCCAAGATCGGCGTCAGCCGCATCTCGCGGGCAGCATAGTAAAACTCCATCGCGCCATACATGACGCCATGGTCGGTTAAAGCGATCGCGGTAGCGCCGGCCTCGGCCGCTCGGCGGCAAAGGCGATCGATGCGGCAGGCGCCGTCGAGCAGCGAGTACTCCGAGTGAACGTGCAGGTGGACGAACTGATTCACGGGCGGGACACTTGGACGTTTACCCTAAGCGACGCGTTCGGCCCTTTAGCTTGCGCCCATCGATCTTCATGGCCCCCCTACGGCGCGACGGCGTGAGCGTTGCGCAGCATTTCCAAAACCCGCTCTCCGGGTAAAGCGTAGACCGTCACGCCGTTGCGCCCGGTCATGGTCTTCGCTTCGAAGAGGGCGTCGTAGATCGCCGCCTGCGTCGCCTCGGCGGTTGCGCTGTAGAGCTCGTCCAACACGTCGTCATCCTCGACAATCGGCTCCTTTGGGGCGGTAACCGTAAAATTGGCGACGCGCTCGAAGACGCTTGAAGTCGAGAATGCGATGATGAGATCCCCGCTGCCCACCGAGGAGGTCAAGCCGGTGCGCGCCATGCCGAGGGCCGCGCGCAGCGCGACGGCCCGCAGCTGGCGGCTGTCGAGCGGCGCGTCGGTCGCGACGACGATGATGATGCTGCCGCTGCCAAGACGTCCTTTCAGCGAAACTTTCTTAGGAAAGACTGCGCGATACTCATGCTCGAGGCGCTGCCCGACGGGAACGCCGACGATGGTTAGCTGACGACGCCGGCTTCCGGTGTTATCGTTGACGAGCACGCCCACGCGATAGCCGTGCGCATCGCCGGGCAGGACGCGCGATGCCGACCCGATGCCGCCGCGAAAACCGAACGCGTTCATCCCAGTGCCCGCGCCGACGCTACCTCGAGCGAACTGGCCTGGTGCGGCCGAATCGAGCAAACCCACGACGTCATGCGCCGTGACGGCGCGGGCTTGGATGTCGTTGAGCAGCCCGTCGTCGCACTCGGCAACGACCGGGAGCGGCACGTCGTCGCCTCTACCGACGGCCGGGTGATGCTCGATGACCCAACTGACGACGCCGTCGGCCGCTCTTCCGACGTCGAGCGTGCTTGTCAGCACAACCGGCTCTTCCAGATAGCCCGACTCCTCAATCCAGTGCGTGCCGGTCATCTCGCCGTTGCCATTGAAAGCAAAGAAAGCCGCCGATACCTTGCGATCCCAGGGATTGGCGTTCGGCAAGACGGCGGTCGCTCCGGTCCGGATGTCGCTGCCTTCGATCTTGGTAAGGTGCCCAACGCGCACGCCGGGGACGTCGGTGATGCCGTCGAGGGGGCCGGGCGGGTAGAAGCCGAAATGGAACGGCAAAACCGCGCCGGCTCCAGCGGCTGCTAACAGCGTCATCGCTAAGACGCCGGGGAATAAAAGCATCCAGCGCATTCACCTTGCATTGGACGCAGGCGCCGAGGGTGGCCTGCAGGGTGCCTCTCTGCCGCGTGGGAAAAATAAGACCAAGTCTAACGAGGAGGTTCGGCATTCTTTCGCTTCCCGAAAAACTCAAAGTCGTCAAGCTCTGGGAGAATCTCTCAGCACCGACGCTGATCGAGCACGCGATCGCGCGGGGCGAGGGCGTACTCGGAGCCGGCGGGCAGCTCATCGTCGATACCCGGCCGCACACGGGGCGCTCGCCGAAGGATAAATTCTTCGTCCGCGAGCCCTCGAGCGAGCAGCACATCGACTGGAACGACTCAAACCAGGCGATCGACGCCGAACGCTTCGATGCGCTTTTTGAACGTGTCGCCGCTTATCTCTCCGAGCGAGAAGCCTACTCCCTCGACTGCTACGTCGGGGCGGACGAGCGCTATCGCGTGCCGTTGCGCGTCTACACCGAGCTCGCCTGGCACAATCTTTTTGCGCGCCATCTTTTCATCACGCCCGAACGGCCGGTCGCCGATTTCGTGCCGGAGTTTACCGTTGTCGACGCGGCGCTCTTCCAGGCCGATCCGGAGCGAGACGGTACGCGAACGGGAACGTTCATCCTCGTAAACTTCGCCCGTCGAATCATCCTGATCGGCGGCACGCGCTACGCCGGGGAGATCAAGAAATCGGTTTTCACCGTAATGAACTACCTGCTTCCGTTGCGCGAGACGCTGCCGATGCATTGCTCGGCCAACGCCGGTCGCGCTGGTGACGTCGCCATTCTTTTCGGTCTCTCCGGCACAGGCAAGACCACGCTCTCATCGGATCCACACCGGCCGTTGATCGGCGACGACGAACACGGGTGGTCGGCCGACGGTGTCTTCAACTTCGAAGGCGGATGCTACGCCAAGGTGATCCGGCTTTCGCCGACGGCGGAGCCGGAGATATGGGCGGCGACGAATCACTTCTCGACCGTTCTCGAAAACGTCGTCTACGACGAAGCGACCCGCACGCTCGACGTCGACTCCGATGCAAAAACGGAGAACACGCGCTCCGCCTACCCGCTGGAGTTCATTCCGAACATCGTGCCGAGCAGCCGAGGAGGTCACCCCAAGACGATCATCATGCTGACGGCCGACGCGTTTGGCGTGCTGCCACCGATCGCCAAGCTCTCGCGCGAACAGGCGATGTACCATTTTCTCTCAGGTTACACCGCCAAAGTCGCCGGCACCGAGCGCGGTATCAGCGAGCCGCAGGCAACGTTCTCAACCTGCTTCGGCGCGCCGTTTATGGTGCATCACCCGACCGTCTACGCGCGGCTGCTGGGTCGCAAGATCGAAGAGCGCGATGTCGCGTGCTGGCTGGTCAACACCGGCTGGACCGGCGGCCCCTATGGCGTCGGCCACCGCATGTCGATCGCGCATACCCGCGCGATGGTCAACGCGGCAATCGAGGGCCGAATTCCTAACGACTACGAGGCCGAGCGGTTCTTCGGGTTGATGATCCCCAAGCAGGTCCCCGGCGTGCCGAGCGAAGTCCTCAACCCGCGCAACGCCTGGGCCGACAAGGCCGCCTACGACGAACAAGCTCGCAAGCTTTCGCAGCTCTTCTTCGATAACTTCAAACGCTTCGAAATGCATGTGATGGACTCGGTCAACGCGGTCGCGATCCGGCCGCTTGCCCGGTCCTAATCCGGCGTTCAGGCGCGACTCGGGCGGAGCGGCTAGTATCGAGTGGCAATGAAAATGAACCACTTGGCCACGGGCATGTTCGCGCTGGCCCTCGCCATGCCGCTCGGCGTTTACGCCCAGCAAGGCCAGCCCCCGCCGGCGCAATCCTACGGCCACCAGACCACCACCCCCAGTGAAGGCAAACTCCAGCATCGCTGGATGAAGCGCTTCGGTCACCTCAACCTCTCCAGCGACCAACAGCAGCGCGTGCAATCGCTTATCGGTCAATACTCGCAAGCGCACCCTGAAGGTAGCCCGGTCGATCGCAACGCCAGCCGCGCACTGCGCCAGCAGCTCATCGGCGTCCTCAATAGCGATCAACAAAATCAGTACCGCCAACAAATGCACGAACAGCACGAGCGAATGCAGCAACGGCGCGCGCAGATGCAGCAGCAACAGCCTGGACAGCAGCAGCCGCCCGATCAACAGGCGCCTCCCGATCAGCAAGGCCCCCCGAACAATCAACAGTCGGGACCGCCACCCACCGCAATCAAGTAAGAAACCTCTAGCCGGGTAATAACGCGCATGCGCCCGAAAGATGGGCCATGCGCGTTGCGCTTTCGCATCTCGTTCTCTTCTCGGCGGCCGTCGCCGCGTGCGGACGCCAAACCGGCGCCGCGCCGCTGCACGTTCCCGCCGGATTCTCAATCCAGAAAATCGCCGACGTCGAGGGTGCGCGCGAGCTTGCGTCGCTGCCGAACGGCGATTTACTCGTCGGGACGCAAGGCCGCGAAGTCTACATCGTGCCCGATTCGGAAGGCGCAGCCGGCGCGCCGCAGGTCTTTGCGGCGTTCGATGACGAGGATGCCGCCGGCGTCACGTTCGCACCCGACCGCCGCGAGATCTTCGTCGGCACGCGGTATCACGTCTGGGCGATTCCCTATCGCGACGAGGGTAAAACAACCACGATTCGCCGCATCGCCGACGTGCGAAGCGGCCCGGTCGCGCCGGGAACCGACGGCGACGTCCACTGGACGACGTCGGTCGCCTACACAAACGGTTTACTCTACGCAGCCGCCGGCTCGTCGTGCAACGCTACCATGGACGAAGGTAAAAAGCCGTGCACGGAAGGCGACCCTAGCAGAGCAGCAATATCGGTCATGAAGCCCGACGGGTCCGCCTTCACCCAGCGGGCGAAACGCATTCGCAATGCAATCGCACTTGCCGTGAATCCGGAGACGCATTCGCTTTGGATCGGCGGCGCGGGTCAGGACAACTTGCCGTCCGGTCATCCCTACGAAATCCTCGATAACCTCTCGGCGCGCGAGGGCGACGCCGATTACGGCTGGCCCGAATGCGAGGAGAACCATCACGTGTACGTCCCGGGGTACAGTTGCGCGGGCGTCACCGTGCCGCTCGTCGTTTTGCCGGCCTATGCGACTCTCATCGGCGCGGTTTTCTATCCGGAGCATCAAACCGGAACGTACCAGTTCCCGCCAGCATATCGTGGGGGGCTTTTCGTTGCGGCGCATGGATCGTGGCACACCAAACGCGACGGCTGCAACGTCCAGCCGCCGCGTGTGGTTTTCGTTCCCATGCGCGACGATCACCCCGCAAAACCCGTCGATTGGCAAGATCCGACGAGGCAATGGACCGACTTCCTGACGGGGTTCCAAACGGGTTGCAATTCACGCATTGGCCGTCCGACCGGAGTTGCCGTCGGTCCCAAAGGTTCGCTCTTCGTCGCCGACGACGGCGCCGGCGCAATTTACCGGGTTCGGCCACTCCACCATGAGTGAAACCGTAGCGATCCTCGTCGGCGGAGGTCCGGCACCCGGCATCAACGGCGTGATCGCCTCGGCGGCGATGGAGGCCTCCAAGTGCGGTCTGCGCCCGATCGGTATTTACGACGGGTACCGCGATTTGGCGGCGGGCCGCACGCCGCAAACGATTGAGTTGACCTTCGATCAGGTTTCGCGCATCCACACCAGCGGTGGATCAATTCTGCGGACCTCGCGGACGAATCCCGCAAAAGACGATGTCACGCTCGAGCGCTGCGTTCGCTCGCTCGACGCGCTGCGCGTTCGTTACCTCGTTTGCATCGGCGGCGACGACACGACGTACGGCGCTGCCCGCATTGCGGAGCAGACGCAGGGTCGGATCGGCGTCGTTTCCGTGCCCAAGACGATTGATAACGATCTGCCGCTGCCCGAAAACGCTCCGACGTTCGGGTTCGAAACCGCACGATCGGTCGGAGCGAGCATTCTCGAAAGCTTGATGGAGGATGCTCGGACTACCGAGCGCTGGTACGTTGTCGTCTGCATGGGACGCAAGTCGGGTTCGTTGGCGCTGGGGATGTGCAAGGCGGCGGGCTCCACGCTTGCCGTTCTGCCCGAAGAGTTTGCGCACGATGCGACGCTCGCATCCGTTGTCGACACGATCGTCGGCGCGATCGTGAAGCGGCGTTCGTTCGGCCGCCGGCACGGCATCGCCGTTGTCGCCGAGGGAATCGCCGAGCGCATCGGGGGCGACGTCTTGAACGCCGTCGAGCATCTCGGACACGACTCATTCGGTAACGTTCCGCTCGCCGACGTTCCCCTGGGCACGATCCTCCGCGACGCGATTCGCCAGCGCCTCGATGCGATCGGCGTCGGTGAGACGCTTCACGCGAAAGACATCGGTTACGAGCTGCGCTGCGCGAAGCCGGTTGCGTTCGATGTCGATTACACCCGCACGCTCGGCTTTGGTGCCGTCCGTTACTTGGTCGACGGCGGCAGCGGCGCGCTCATCGCGCTCGAAGGCGGCCGCGTGCGGCCGATCGACTTAGCGGATCTGCTCGACCCGCAGACCGGGCGCATCCGCACCCGCCACGTAGATCTTACGACCGAGGCGTATCACGTCGCACGCGACTACATGGTCTACCTCGAACCCGGGGATTTTACCGACGAGCAGAAGCTCGCTGAGCTCGCCGGAGTGACGACGCTTGATCCGACGGCATTTCGCGAATCATTCGAGTACGTCGCGCGGGCTTAGCAGCCGCGCAGCAGATTACTTTGAGAGGCCCGTTGTGACGCCGACGAACTCGCCGCCCGGATCACCCTCGATCGTATTGACCAGCACCCCGGCGGGGTAGCTGTACTCGTCGATTTCGTTGCGTTTGCTATAATCCGCGACGAACAAGCGATTCTTCGCGTGATTGAAGACGATGTACCAGGGGCGGCCGGGGTGCCCAAACCGTTGCGACGGCCGGTGTGCTCCTTTTGGAAAGACGTCGATTTCCGAGCCATAGAAATTCGCGGCGACGAGACTCCCTTTAGCGTCGATTGCGATGCCGAAATACGACCAGCGCGTCGGCAGCCCTAAATCGGTGCCGGCCCCTCCAGCCACGGGGTACTTGCCGACGCGCGCGCGCCCGTCCACATCGGAGTAGCTCACGTAGAGCTGCTGCTCGTCCTGGTCGAGCGCAACGCCATAGAGGTATTTAAATTTCGGATCGTCGATGTAGTACGATGGAAGCGATTTGCCGTTGGGATAAACGACGATGCGGCCTGGGCCTTGATTAACAAAATTCGTATTCGCGACGTACGCGGTCAGGTGCCGATCGACGACCAGATCCGCAGGATCCGGCTCATCGAGCAGCGCCCTATATGACGAGCTCTGACCGCGCGCGTAAATCCATGCACCCGGAATATAGGTGGTCGTGACATAGAGATCACCATCACGATCGGTCGCCATCCCGAGCGGCGCGATCGGATCGGAGGGTCGCCCGTGCGTAATCCGGCGGAGGGGCTTTTGATGCGTTCCCGCGGTGTCGTACACGTCGACGACGCCGTTGGTATAGTCGGAAGCGTAGAGCAGCTCGCGCGGTTGCTTTCCCTGTGGACTCGGCGGCGTGACCGGACTGGCCGCGACGGCTAAGAGATCGCCGCCCGGAATGCCGCGGATCGTGTCGATCAGCTTTCCAGCCGGATAGGTATAAACGTCGACTTCGTTGCCGTAGCGGCTTTCGTTAACGTAGAGCCGCTGCTGTAGCGGATCGAACGCGCAGTACCAGGGATTTCCGGCTGTGGTGAACTGCGCCGTACGAACCCAGTACGGGGACTTCTTTTTGTGTTTGAAAACGTCAACCACACGATTGCCGGTGTCCACAACGACCAGCCGTCCTTGCGCATCGAACGCCAATCCATGCGTCCAAGCGAAGCCGAGGTTGAGTTCGGTTCCCGGGCCGTGGGACCCCGGCGGATACTCAGCAATGCGCCCAACGCCCTCGTTGTCGGTGAAGCCCACGTACAGGTTGTTATCGCGATCGAGCGCGACGCCGGTTGTCTGCCCGATCTTCGAGTCATCGATGAAATACGACGGTGTGGTCGCGCCGGGCAGATAAACGACGACCTTATTCGTGCACGCCGAGCACCACTCACCAACATAGATCGTGCCGTCGCTTCCTACGGCTATGCTTTCGGGGGAGTCGGCTTGTGTCAGCGTGCGAATCGGGTTGCGCTTACCGAAAGCGTAGACGGTGACCGTGTCGTTGGAGGTGTTGACCACGTACAAGTTTCGCTGGGCATCGACGGCCATGCCCTCGGGAGTGTCGATGCCGGCGCCGATCTGACCGATTGGCGATTGATGCTTACCCTTTTGGTTGTAGATAAGAACGACGCCGTTAAGATAGTCGCTCGCATAAATCACGTTTGCCGCTAAATGGCCCCGACGCAAATATGGGATAGCGGGTCCATTGTTAGACGCAATCGCGGCTGGTGCTTGAGGCGCAAGGCGCGATCCGCCGCAACCGCTCGCGACCATAAGGATCGCGGCCAAACCGAGGACTCGGCGGCTAAACAGATGAGGCTTCATCTAGCCGCTCCTATCGCGATGGACCCGTTGCGACGCCGACGAAGTTGCCGCCGGCATCGCCGTCGATCGTGTTGATCAGCACGCCTTCGGGATAGGTGTACTCGTCAATCCGATTGCGCTGGCTGTAATCTGCGACGAACAACCGGTTCTTTGCGTGATTGAAGGCGATGTACCAGGGACGGCCACCGTGTCCGAAGCGTCGCGACGGCTGGTGCGCGCCCGGCGGAAAGACGTCGATTTCGGAAGCATAAAAATTCGCGGCGACGAGATTGCCTTGACCGTCAACCGCGATGCCGAAGTACGATCCCCGTTGCAAACCCAAATCGGTTCCTGAGCCGCCGGCCACCGGAAATTCGCTGACGTGGCTGCGACCGTTCGCGTCGTAGAAGCTTACGTAAAGGGACTTCTCAGTGTTGTCGAGGGCGACACCGTACAGATATTTAAAGCTAGGATCGCTGATATAGTACGAGGGCTCCTCTCCGCTTCGGAGAAAAACGCTGACGTCCCCGCTTCCCCCCAGAAGGTCCATGTTCGCAACGTACGCGTTCTTTTTTCGATCGACGACGACATCGTACGGATATCCCGTACTGTCGTTCAAATAAGCAAAACGCGAAGTTGCTCCCGGCGCGTAGATAGCCACGGCGAGCGTGTAGCTGGTCGTCGCATAGAGGTCGCCGTCCGCATCGGTACCCACTCCGATCGGCCGCAACATGAGGGAGCCACTCTGCGTAATCTGATAGAGCGGCTTCTGGTGCTTTCCCGCTTCGTCGTAAACGTTGATGACGTCGTTTGTCGAGTCCGATGCATAGAGCAACTCGCGAGGCAGTTTTGGAGCCGCGCGCCGCGAACCGGCCGAATACGTGGTCAGGCCCAAGAGGTCGCCGCCGGGAATGCCCGCGAGCGTCCCGAGCAGCTTTCCGGCGGGATAGGAATAGATGTCGACCTCGTTGTCCTCGCGGTTCTGACTGATGTAGAGCTGATTTCCCGCGCGGTTGAAACCGCAGTACCAGGGGTTGCCGGGAACGGTAAACTGCCCCGAAGGCGACCAGTGCGGCGATTTCTTCGTGTGCTTGAAAACCTCGACGGCTTGCGCCTTCGAGTCGACGACGACCAGGTCGCCCTTCGCATCGAAGAGCATCCCGTGCGTCCAAGAAAAGCTCATCGGCAGCTGCGTCCCCGGACCGCGGGAGCCGGGCGCGTATT
>Ga0209169_10000404_pt1 | contig 26099 bp, 28 predicted proteins | sample HubBroMetageWRM4_FD_188346 | JGI IMG/M metagenome (GOLD analysis project Ga0209169, IMG submission 188346) | Warmed soil microbial communities from the Hubbard Brook experimental Forest, New Hampshire - Hubbard Brook CCASE Soil Metagenome WRM 4... | ecosystem: Environmental > Terrestrial > Soil...
CAGCACGACCACGCCGCGGTCGGCGGCGAGCTTGATGGCCTCGCTGACCCTCTCGTCGTGCTGGACCCGCGCGCCGACGTACAGCACCGCCGCGGGCACGCTGGCCCGCAGCGACTCCACCACCGCGTTGCGGCCCGCGACGAACTCCGCCGCGTCGCCGGCGCCCCGCTGCGTGCGGGCCGGCCGCGGCGGCGCCCCGGATCCCGAGGGCCGGGAATCGGCCCCGGACCCAGACCGGGAAGCACCGGACCCGGCGGCGCGGCGCTGGGCCGGGTGGCCGGGACGCTTGGCGGCGGGCGGGGTCGGGCCCTTGCCCTCTAGCTTGCGGCGGCCCTCGCCGCCGGTGCCCGGCCGGGGCTTGCCTGATTTGGTAAAGCCGGCGGCACGGGGCGGCTTGCCCCGGGGCCGCGAGCCGCCTGATCCGCTCAACGCTTCAGCTCCCATCTCGGGCCCTCTGGGGTGTCCTCGACGGTCACGCCGATGTCGTCAAGGCCGTTCCTGATCGCGTCCGCGGTGGCGTAGTCCCGGCGGGCCCTCGCCGCGTCCCGCTGCTCAAGGGTCAGCTTCACCAGCGCCGCCACCACCCGCCGCAACCGCTCGCCGGAGCCGAAGCCGACACCGGCACCCGAACCGGCACCGGCACCAGAGCCGGACCAGTGCGGCGCGAGCGGGTCGAGGCCGAGTACGTCAAGCATGGCCCGCAGCCGGACCAGGCTGGCCTGCAGGCCCGCCTTGTCCCCGGCGGTCAGCGCCTGGTTGCCGTCCCTTACGCAGGCGTGCACCGCCGCGAGGGCCTTCGGCACGCCCAGGTCCTCGTCCATGGCGGCGCAGAACGACGTTGGCAGCCCGCCATGGTCATCGTCTTGCCCGGCCCCGGCTCCGTCGCCGGAAAAGCCGCCGAGCATCTCGGTGGCCCGCACCACGAAGCGCTCGATCCGCTGGTAGGCGGCCACCGCCTCGTCGAGAGCGTCCTCGGAGAACTCAAGCAGCGACCGGTAGTGCGCCTGCACCAGGTAGTAGCGAAGCTCGGCCGGCCGCACCCGGTCCAGTACGTCGGTGACAAGCAGCGAGTTGCCGAGGGACTTGCTCATCTTCTCGCCGGAAAGCCCGAGCAGCCCGTTGTGCATCCAGTACCTGGCGAAGCCGTCGCCTGCCGCGCGGGACTGCGCGATCTCGTTCTCGTGGTGCGGGAAGATCAGGTCCATCCCGCCGCAGTGGATGTCGAAGGTCGGGCCCAGGTACTTGGTCGACATCGCCGAGCATTCCAGGTGCCAGCCCGGCCTGCCCGGCCCCCACGGGGTCTCCCAGTACGGCTCGCCCGGCTTGGCCGCCTTCCACAGCGTGAAGTCCCGCGGGTCGCGCTTGGCCCCACCGTCATCGGCATCCTCGGCCGGCCGCATCTGGTCCAGCCGCTGGCCGGACAGCGCGCCGTACTCGGGGTAGGAGTTCACGTCGAAGTACACGTCGCCGCGGCCCGCGTAGGCGTGCCCGCCCTCGATCAGCCGGCGCATCAGCACGATCATCTCCGGGATGTGCCCGGTGGCCCGCGGCTCGAGGTCCGGCGGCCGGCAGCCGACCGCGTCGTAGGCCCAGCTGAACGCGCGCTGGTTGCGTTCGGCGACGATCCACGGCGCGACGCCCTCGGCCTGCGCGACGCGCAGGATCTTGTCGTCGATGTCGGTGACGTTCCGGCAGAAGGTGACCCGGTAGCCGCGGGCCTCCAGCCAGCGGATCAGCACGTCGAAGCAGACGGCAGAACGCAGGTGGCCGATGTGCGGCGGCGCCTGCACGGTGGCGCCGCACAGGTACACCGACACCTCGCCAGGCGTCATCGGCGTGAACTCCCGCACGGCGCGCGCGGCGGTGTCATGAAATTGGAGCGTCACGCCGTCAAGGCTAAGGGATAGGCAGCAGCAGGGCGGTTGCGATCGCGGCGATGCCCTCGCCCCTGCCGGTCAGGCCGAGCCCGTCGGTGGTGGTCGCGGACACGCTGACCTGGGCGCCGGACAGCGCCTCGGACAGCACCTTCTCCGCCTCGGCCCGGCGCGGCCCGATCCGCGGCCGGTTGGCTATCACCTGGACCGCGACGTTGCCCACGACGAAGCCAGCCTCGCTGACCAGCCGGAACGTCTCGCGCAGCAGGCTGACGCCGGACGCGCCCGCCCACTGCGGCCGGGACGTGCCGAAGTTCCCGCCGAGATCGCCGAGACCGGCCGCGGAAAGCAGCGCGGTGCAGGCGGCGTGCGCCGCCACGTCACCGTCCGAATGGCCGTCCAGGCCCGCCTCGCCGGGCCACAGCAGGCCAGCCAGGTACAGCTCACGCGAGGCGGTCAACGGATGCACGTCGACTCCGACCCCGACCCGGGGCACCAGCACAGGATCGGGCACGGCAGGAGAACCCTAGTTCGCCAGGACCTCGTCGAGCAGCGCCTCGGCCTTGTCCTCGTTGGTCTTCTCGGCGAGCGCGAGCTCGCTGACCAGGATCTGCCGTGCCTTCGCGAGCATGCGCTTCTCGCCCGCGGACAGGCCGCGCTCCTTGTCCCTGCGCCACAGGTCCCTGACGACCTCGGCGACCTTGTTCACGTCGCCGGAGGCAAGCTTCTCCAGGTTGGCCTTGTACCGCCTGGACCAGTTCGTCGGCTCCTCGGTGTGCGGGGCGCGGAGCACCTCGAAGACGCGCTCGAGCCCTTCGGCGCCTACGACATCACGAACACCTACTAGCTCGGCATTGTCCGCGGGAACGCGTACTGTCAGGTCGCCCTTGTCAACCTTGAGGACCAGATAGGTCCTGTCCTCGCCCTTGATGGAGCGAGTCTCAACCGCTTCGATGCGAGCAGCCCCGTGATGGGGATAGACGACGGTATCGCCGACGTTGAAAGACATGTGGCAAGTACCCCTTCCGCTGAAGGCCATCTTACCACGTTCGGACGTGTCGATAAAATGCTCTTGTGCGCAAATATGCAGGTCAGTAAGGTAGTGGCCGCCTCGCGCCCACACCATTCGTCCGGCCGTGCCATGGCAGGCACCGCCACGTACAGGCGCATGAAGTCACCTCATTCTACCCCAGCGGCAAGCTTTAACCCCGCATCTTCGTTGATCGACCTTGATGCTGCACCACGGCGCGCGCGGCCTCATACTTGATAGACAGGATCTGATTCGCGCCGGAGGTGACGGTGAATCCTGGCGGCGGAGCTGGATGGGACGACTCTCCACTCGACATCCAGGTCCCGGATGACGCGCGCGAGCTCGACCGCGACGTCATCGCCTACCACCGCGAGCTGCGGGCGAAGCGGCGCCGCAGCCGGCTGCGGCGGATCGCCGCGCCGTTCGGCGGGAACGGGACGATCATGCCGCTGCTCGCCAGCATCCTGGCCGTCTGCCTGGTGGCGGGCGCGATGCTCTCGGTCGCCACGTTCAGCCCGGCCAACGGGTCACGGCACGAGGTCCCGCCCACCCACCGGCCGACCACGGCAGCCGCTACCACGGGCGCCGCGACCGCGTCTCCCACGCCGTCCCACTCCGCCGCCCGGCCATCGGGCACCGCGGGATCCTCCCCCACCGCGCCCGCGCCGCACCGGACCGCACGGACGGCAACGGCCCAGCCGTAACCCCCGCGTCAGCGCGGGAGGGCGTGACCGATACGATTTCCTACCGTCCACGACGGAGTGAATCGAGGAGGCCGTCAAGGTGACCCGCTGGACCCGCCGCCTGCTTTTCGCCGCCGTAGCCGTGCTTGTCCCGGCGCTCGCCGGATGCGAGGCCGGCGCGGACGCGCCGACCCAGGAGTTCCACCCGGCCGCCGAGGGGGCGCTCGCCACCGCCGGCGGCGTCACCATCAACGACGCCTTCGTGCTCGGGCCGGCGCTTGGCGGGGTGCTGTCGCCCGGCGGGCAGGCCGGGGTCTTCCTCGCGCTCACCTCGGTGGGCAGCGACCAGCTGCTCTCGGTCAGCGCGCCGGGCACCGCCAGCTCGGTCCAGCTGGTCGGCGGCCCCGTCACGCTGACACCCAACTCGCTGGTGACGCTGACCGGCCCGGCCCCGAAGATCGTGCTCACCGGCCTGACCACCTCACTGAGCGGCGGGCAGACGATCCAGCTCGTATTCGATTTTGCCAACGAGGGCCAAGTTCCGCTGCTTGTGCCGGTCGAGCCGGACGCCTATGACTATTCGAGCTACTCGCCCCCCGCCATCCCCCCGATGCCGACGGCGACGCCCACGCACCGCGCCAAGCCGACGCCCAGCGCGTCGGTCACCCCTTCGCCCACCTCGTAGCCGGCCAGGACCGCGCACCACTGCAGGTATTTGGGCAGGCCCCGCCACTCAGTGCCCGACGGACCGCGCACCACCGTGCGTTTCGGGCTGCCCCTCGCGGCGCTGCGCCTGCCGGGCCGTGCACCACGGCACGTTCGGGATATATAAAGATCTTTTGATTTTTCCGAACGTACTGGGTGTTACCTGGTCAGGCAGCGGCTGATTCGAACTTGTAGCCCAGGCCGCGGACGGTGACTATGTGCTGCGGGTGCGCGGGGTCGACTTCGATCTTGGCGCGCAGCCGCTTTATGTGCACGTCAAGCGTCTTGGTGTCGCCCACGTAGTCGGCGCCCCAGACCCGGTCGATGAGCTGCATCCTGGTCAGCACCCGGTCCGCGTTGCGGAGCAGCACCTGCAGCAGCTCGAACTCCTTCAGCGGCAGCTGAACGGTGCCGCCGCGGACGGTGACCACGTGCCGGTCCACGTCCATCCGGACCGGGCCGGACTCAAGGGCGGACTCGGCCACGTCGTCCGGCTCGCCGCGGCGGCGGAGCACCGCGCGCATCCTGGCGACGAGTTCGCGCGAGGAGAACGGCTTGGTGACGTAGTCGTCGGCGCCGAGCTCGAGGCCGACCACCTTGTCGATCTCGCTGTCCTTGGCGGTCAGCATGATCACCGGCACGTTCGAGCGCTCCCGCAGCGACCGGCAGACCTCGCTGCCGGGCAGGCCGGGCAGCATGAGGTCGAGCAGGACCAGGTCGGCCCCGGTCCGGTCGAACGTGTCGAGCGCGTCTGGTCCTGTCGAGCAGACCGCGACCTCGAAGCCCTCCTTGCGGAGCAGGTAGGAGATGGCGTCGCTGAACGAGTCCTCGTCCTCAACCACCAGCACGCGTGTCACTTCAATCCCTCCAGGTCGGGTCCGCTTTGCCTCAGTCGGCGCTGGCATTGGCATGCTCGCCCCGTAGCGGTATGTAGAGCGTGAACGTGGACCCGGCGCCCTCGACGCTGCGCACCGTGACCCTCCCATTGTGCGCCGCCATCACGTGCTTGACGATGGCGAGCCCTAGCCCGGTGCCGCCGGTCGCCCGCGAACGGGCCGGATCGACCCGGTAGAAGCGCTCGAAGATCCGCTCGAGGTCGCGCTCGGGGATGCCGATCCCCTGGTCGGCCACGCTCAGCTCGGCGTGGCCCTCCCCGGATCGCTTGGTGCTTATCACCACGCGGGTGCGCTCGGGGCTGTAGGCGACCGCGTTCTCCAGCAGGTTGCGCATCGCGGTGACCAGCAGGTCCTCATCGCCCAGCACGGCAAGGCCGTGCGTGCCTACGGATGCGAGGGTGATGCCACGGGCGTTCGCCTTCATCCGGCACCGGTCGAGCGCCTCGGCGACGACCGCGTCAAGCTCGACCGGACGCGGGTCGAGCACCGGCTCGACCGCCTGGATCCTGGACAGCGTGATCAGGTCCTGGACCAGGTTGGTCAGCCGCTGCGCCTCCTGGCGCATCTTGCCAGCGAACCTGCGCACCGCCTCGGCGTCGTCGGCCGCGTCCTCGATCGTCTCGGCGAGCAGGGCCAGCGCGCCGACCGGGGTCTTCAGCTCGTGGCTCGTGTTGGCCACGAAGTCCCGCTTGACCTCATCCACCCGGCGGCTTTCCGTCTGGTCCTCGGCCAGCACCAGGACGAGCCCGCCACCGCCGACCGCGGCGCCGAGCGGCGCCACCCGGACCGCGAAGCTCGTCGTCCGGCCGCCGAACCTCGGCACCGGGACCTCGAACTCGCCCTCCCTGATCTCCCCGTCCCTGCGTACCTGGCGGGCCAGCGCGGCAAGCTCGCTGACCATCAGGCGATCGCCCTTGACCAGCCCGAACGCGCGGGCCGCCGCGCTCGCGCGCAGTACCCGGTCGTTGCTGTCCAGGACCACGGCCGAGGAGGAGAGTACGGAAAGGACCGACGCGATGCCCGGCGGCAGCCGGGTGGGCTGCTGGGCCACAAGGCGCCTGGTGGCGCGCGGGGCACGGACCGCAGAGCCGGGCCCTGTGGCCCTCGTTCTTATCGCCACGCGATCTCCGCTATTCGGGCAGGACAACGCCGTGACCAGTGAAGACTCACACCTTCATGGTATGCGGTCGCAGGCGTTTGAAAACAGCGGCATCGCCATTGCCGGGCGATATTCGAGGGTTGTTCACTTGGCGGCCAACGCCCGGCAATGCCGGATTCGTACGTCCTGCACCTGTCGCGGCGGGTCAGCGGCCCTGGTTACGGACCGCTTCCGCGGCCTCCGCGGCCGCTTCCGGGTCCAGGTAACGGCCGCCGGGCACGACCGGCCGGTAGGCGTCGTCGAGCTCGTAGACCAGCGGGATGCCGGTCGGGATGTTCAGCTCCGCGATGGCCGCGTCGCCGATCCCGTCCAGGTGCTTGACCAGCGCGCGCAGCGAGTTGCCGTGCGCGACGACAAGCACGGTCTCGCCCCGGTTCAGGTCGGGCACCACCGAGTCGTACCAGTACGGCAGCAGCCGGACCACCACGTCCTTCAGGCACTCGGTCCGCGGCCTGGCCTCCGGTGGCAGCCCGGCGTACCTGGGATCGGCGGACTGGGACAGCGGATCGTCGTCGGCGATCGGCGGCGGCGGCACGTCGTAGGAACGGCGCCACAGCATGAACTGCTCGTCGCCGAACTGCTGCCTGGTCGTCGCCTTGTCCTTGCCCTGCAGCGCGCCGTAGTGCCGCTCGTTCAGCCGCCAGGACCTGCGGGTCGGCAGCCAGAGCAGGCCCGCCTCCGCCAGCGCGATGTTGGCGGTCTGGATGGCCCTGGTCAGCACCGAGGTGTGCACCACGCCGGGCCGGAGGCCCGAGCCACGGAGCAGCCTGCCCCCGTCCGCCGCCTCCTGCGCGCCCGTCTCGGAGAGGCCCACGTCGACCCAGCCGGTAAACAGGCCCTTCGCGTTCCATTCGCTCTCGCCGTGGCGGAGCAGCACCAGGGTCTTCATGGTCATAAAGCCTAGTCTGGGAACAGCCGGCGGCCGGGCGGGGTTGGTCTGAATGTGCACCAGCCGCGACCCAGCTCCCAGCCAGGCCGCCCCCGGCGGATCGCGACTATCAGCCTGCACACCTCACCGCTGGACCAGCCTGGCACCGGCGACGCGGGCGGGCTCAACGTCTACGTGGTCGAGGTGGCCAGGCAACTGGCAGCGCGCGGCATCGAGGTCGAGATCTTCACCCGCGCGGTCTGCCCGGACCTGGCGCCCGTGGTCGAGCTGCTGCCGGGCGTGCTGGTCCACAACGTGGTGGCCGGGCCGTTCGAGGAGCTGGACAAGAACTCGCTGCCCGGGCAGATATGCCAGTTCACGTTCGGGGTGCTGCGGGCTGAAGCGGCCTTCGCGCCCGGCAGGTACGACCTGCTGCACGCGCACTACTGGCTGTCCGGCCAGGTCGCCAAGGTGGCCGCGGAGCGGTGGGGGGTGCCGTTCATCCAGTCCATGCACACCCTCGGCAAGGTCAAGAACCTGGCGCTTGCGGCAGGCGACTGCGCCGAGCCCGCGACGCGGATCCGCGGTGAGGGCGAGGTGATAGCCGCCGCCGACCGGCTGGTCGCCAACACCGCCGAGGAGGCGCGCCAGCTCGTCGACCTGTACGGCGCGGAGAGCTGGCGGGTCAGCACGGTCAGCCCGGGCGTGGACCTGTCGGTGTTCCGGCCGGGATCGCAGGCGGCGGCGCGGGCCAGGCTCGGCCTGCCCTCGGATGCGGTCGTGCTGCTGTTCGCCGGGCGGATCCAGCCGCTGAAGGGGCCCGACATCGTGCTGCACGCCGCGGCCGAGTTGCTGCGGTCCTCGCCGGGCCTGGCGGAAAAGCTGCTCGTGGTGTTCGTCGGCGGGCCCAGCGGCTCCGAGGTCGGCGCGCCCGGGCGGCTCGACGGGCTGGCCGCCGGGCTCGGGCCCGGGCTGGCCGGGCGGCTGCGGTTCGAGCCGCCGTGCCCGCACCGTGAGCTTGCCGACTGGTACCGGGCGGCGACGGCGGTTCTCGTGCCGTCGCACTCAGAGTCGTTCGGGCTGGTCGCGCTCGAGGCACAGGCCTGCGGGACGCCCGTTGTCGCGGCGGCCGTTGGCGGGCTGCACACGGCGGTCAGGCACGGGTTCTCCGGGATCTTGGTGGACGGGCATGATCCGGCTAGTTACGCGCGGGTGCTTTCCGGATTGCTCGGGTCGCCCGGGCGGCTCGCGGAGTTGTCGCGGGGGGCGCTTGAGCACGCGTCGGCTTTTGGCTGGCCCGCGACGGCCGACCGGCTCGTCGAGGTGTACTCCGAGGCGATGAGCGTGTATACCGGTTCGGTGACACAGGCCGTCGCCCCCGTGCGGGCATGAGCGAGGATCCGTCGGCTGCGGTTGAGGCAGCGCTGACGTCGCTTGGGCTGGGGTTCGAGAACCCCAGGCCCGGGGCTTACCTGGTCCGGCTCGAGGGACAGCACAAGCTGGCCACCATGACCTGGCTCGTGGTCGGCGCGCACAGCCTGGGCGTGGAGGCCTTCTTCTGCCGGCAGCCCGACGAGAACCACGCGGCCTTCTACCGCTTCCTGCTGGAACGCAACGGCCGCATGTACGGGGTCCACTTCACCCTCGACCCGGTCGGGGACGTCTACCTGACCGGGCGGCTGCCGCTCTGCGCGGTCAGCACCGCGGACATCGACCGGCTGCTCGGCTGCGTGCTCAGCTACTCCGACGAGAACTTCGACACGGCCCTTGAGCTCGGCTTCGCCTCGGCGATCCGCAGGGAATGGGCCTGGCGGTCCAAGCGCGGCGAGAGCCTGGCCAACCTGCAGGCGTTCGCGCGGTTCGCCGACCCCGCGGCGGATCCCGGGCGCTGACCTCAGCCTTGCGCGGCGGCTAGCGCGCGTTCGAACTCCGCGTACATGTCGGCGCTGAACAGGACGAACCTTGCCTCGGTGACTGAGGTCGGCGCGTCCTGCGTGGCGACGGCGTGCACGGTGCCGACCGCGATCCTGGCGGCATCGTCGGCCGGCCAGCCGTAGATCCCCGCGGACACGGCGGGGAACGCGATGGTGCGCGCGCCGAGTTCGGCCGCCACCCGCAGCGACTCGCGATAGCACGAGGCCAGCAGGGCACCCCGGTCCTCGGCGGGCGAATACACCGGCCCTACCGTGTGGATCACCCACCGGGCCGGCAGCTTGCCCGCCGTGGTGGCCACCGCCTGGCCGGTGGGCAGGCCGCCGTCATACTGCCCGGCGCGCAACTCCCGGCATGCGGCGAGGATCTCGGGCCCGCCGCGGCGGTGGATCGCGCCGTCCACGCCCCCGCCGCCGAGCAGCGAGGAGTTCGCCGCGTTGACCACCGCGTCTACCTGCTGCCCGGTGATGTCCCCTTGGGTAAGCGTGATCTGCATGGCACCCTGCCTATTCGGTTGCCCGCGCAGCGGGTACATTGACGACCGTGAACCGGTTGGGCGATCTTGAACGTGCCATCATGGACGTGCTTTGGGAATCCGATAGCTCTCTCACCGTGCGGGAAGTCAGTGTTAGGCTGACCGAACGTAATCTAGCTCACACCACCGTGATGACGGTGCTCGACAGGCTCGCGAAAAAGGGATTCGCCAGGCGGCAGCGCGACGGTCGCGCCTGGCGTTACTGCCCTTCCGCGACCCGGGAGACCTACGTCGCCGAGCTGATGTTGACCGCGCTCGATCAGACCGGTGACCGTACCGCCGCATTGACGCGTTTCGCCCAGTCGGTCTCCGGGGTCGAGGCCGAGGTGCTGCGCGAAGCGCTCGACGTAATTGAAGGTGACGGCGGAGGAGATGCAGGGACTGGCTGACGCGGGGCTGCTCGCCGTGGTCGCCATCGGGAGCGTGCTCGGAGCTTCGGCCCTCGTGTCGGCAAGCTGGCCGCGCCGGTCGCCGGCGGCGGCCATCTTGCTCTGGCAGGCGCTCGGGCTGGCCGCGGGCCTGGCCGCCGTCGGCACGCTGATCGGCCTCGGCATGCCGGGCAGCCGGGTCGGCATGCTCCGCGCCGTGCTTGGCCTGGGCGCCGCTTCTCGCATCGGCGCCATACTTCCCGCCATCTTCGGCGCGGACAGCGTGTCGGCCACGGTGATCGCGGGCGCCAGGCTGGCCTGCCTGGCCGCCGGGGTGGCTCTGTTCGCCTCGCTGTGCTGGGTGCTCGTCGCCGCCTCCGCCGCGGCCTTCACGGCCAGGCGCCGCCAGCGTGCCCTGCTGAGCCTGCTCGCCCACGGCGACCCGAAGGTGCCCGGCGCCCTCGTCGTCGACTACCCGAGCGCCGCGGCGTACTGCCTGCCCGGGCTGCGATCGCAGATCGTCGTCAGCGTCGGCACCCTGGAACTCCTCGGCCCGGCCGAACTCGCGGCCGTGCTCGCCCACGAGCGCGCCCACCTGCGTGAACGTCACGATCTCGTGCTGCTGCCTTTCAGCGCGCTGCGGCGCGCGTTCCCCCGGTCGACCACCTGCGGGCAGGCTAACCGCGCGGTGTCGCTGCTTGTCGAGATGCTGGCCGACGACCGCGCGCTGCGGGCCCGCCCGGCGCGGGAACTCGTCTCCGCGCTGGTCCGGTTCGGCACCGCCGGCGCCTGCCCCGCGCCGGCCGGCACCCTGGCCGTCGGCGAGGGCGAGGTTGCCGCCCGGGTCGCCAGGCTGATGCACCCGGTGCGCCCGCTCCCCCCCGCCGCGATCGCCGCGATCTGCCTGGCCGCCGCCCTGCTAGTCGCCACCCCGGTAACACTGCTGATCCTCTGAGCCTCGCTAGGGCGGGTGGGCTACCAGGGGCCGTAGGGGCCGGAGCTGGTGCCGCCGCCGTTGCGGAAGTCCTTGACCTTGGGGCGGACGTCGGTCAGGTAGACGGCGGCCGCGACGAAGGCCGCGACCGGCAGGATGGAGATCGGTCCGACGCCGTAGACCGCCCCGTACAGGCCGACTACGGCGGCCACGCCGAGGATGATGAGCCACAGCTGCTTTGTCTGCTTACCGGTGGCGACGAAGGCCGGCCCGGGCCTTCTGATGGCGTCGATGAAGGCCCACGCCTCCACGACGAACGCCACGAGACCGAGGGCGAAGAAGAAATCCCTGAGCGGGGTGTACGCGCCAATCACGGAAATCACGCTACCTAATCGGAGGCACTGTCTGGTCTGATCGGGGACACCTTCGAGGGCGCCATCTCGTCGGCGATATCGGAGACGTCATCTGGGCTCAGCGCCGGCACGCCGTCGGCGAACGGCGCGCCTTCCGCTGTATATGCACCGTCGGCGAATGGCGCGCCTTCTGCGGCCGACTCGCCTTCGGCAGCTAGCGCCTGTTCGGCCAGTGCGGCGGCGGCCACGTTCTCCTTGCGGAAGGACTCGTAGATCTCGATGAGGACCTGCTTCTGCCGCTCCGACAGCTCGGGGTCGGCGAGCAGCGCCGACCGGACCCCCGAGTCGGCCGGCCTGTCCTCCAGGATGCCCGCCTGCACGTACAGCGCTTCCGCGGAGATGCGCAGGCCCTTGGCTATCTGCGCCAGGATGTCCGCGCTCGGCTTGCGCAGGCCGCGCTCTATCTGGCTCAGGTACGGGTTGGATACCCCGGCCTGCTGCGCGAGCTGGCGCATCGAGATCCTCGCCTGCTCCCGCTGCTCCCTGATGTACTCGCCGATTGAGTTCACGTTCACCTTGGGCATGCCTTCATTCTGCCACGGGATGCTTGCAATTGCGAACGATCAGCAAGCACGAGGATCAGTCCCGCGCGCCCCCGATGCCGAGGAGGGCACGCGCGTCGGCGGGACTCATCGGCGGCCGCTGCGCGAGCCTCGCCAGCTCCGCGGCCCGTTCCACAAGCTCCGCGTTGCGGGCGACGGGGCGGCCGCGCGCGTAGGACAGCGTGTCCTCCATGCCGACCCGCAGGTGACCTCCTGCGGCGAGCGCACCGAACAGCACTGGCAGCGTGCTCCGGCCGATCCCGGTCGCCGACCAGGTCGCGCCCGCGGGCAACGCGGCAACCGCGGCCGCCATGGTCGGTACGTCCCCTGGCATGCCGCCGGGAACGCCCATCACCAGGTCGCAGTGCACGTGCCCGCCGGCCGGCGGGCCGAACTCGCCGAGCAGCCGGTGCAGCGTCGCCACCTGCCCGATGTCAAAAAGCTCGAACTCCGGCACGACCCCGCGCTCCTGGGTCAGCTGGTAGAGGTCCTTGATGAACGGCCAGGGGTTGGCGAACACCTCGTCGCCGAAGTTGACCGTGCCGCAGGTCAGCGAGCAGGCATCGGGACCGGCGTCGAGCACCGCCAGCCGGTTGGCGAAGCTGTCGGTGACCGCGCCCCCGGTGGAGAGCTGCACGATGAGTTCGGTGCCCTCGCGCAGCGCCGACACCGTGTCGGCCAGCCTGGCGCGGTCCAGCGTGGGCTGGGCCGCGTCGTCCCTGATGTGCACGTGGATGACCGCCGCCCCGGCCGCCTGGCACTCCTTGGCCGTCGTGACGAGCTCGTCCAGGGTCACCGGAAGGGCCGGCACCGCGGACTTATCGGCCTCGGCGCCGGTCGGGGCCACAGTGATCAGGGTTCCTGCCATGGCCGCAAGATTACCGTTGCGCGGCTCGGATTACCCTCCCGCTGCCCGGCCCGCGGGCAGGGAGAGGTGCTGCCTGGCGAACGCCAGCGACTCGGCCAGGTCCGCGAGCCGGTCGGCGCTCGTCGCGGCGCGGTTGGTCTTGACCTCGACCACCACCGCGCCGTGGTATCCGGTCGCGGCGAGACGGTGCAGGAGTTCGGCGCACGGCTGGTTGCCGCGGCCAGGCACCAGGTGCTCGTCCGGGATCGGGCCGCCCGGATTGCCCGTGCCGTCGGCCAGGTGCACGTGGGCCAGGCGGCCGCCTAGTTCGTCGGCCATGGCCAGGGCGTCGGAACCAGACGCGGCGGTGTGCGAGAGATCCAGCGTGACGTGCGGCACGTCGAGCGCGGTGGGATCCCAGTGCGGGGCGTACGGCACCACCTCGTTGCCGCCGGCCTTAAGCGGGTACATGTTCTCCACCGCGAATATGACATCGGTCTCCTCGGCCATCTCGGCCAGGCCCTTTGTGAAGCCGCGGACGTACTCGCGCTGCCAGCGGAACGGCGGGTGCAGGACGACGACCTTCGCGTCGAGCCGCTCGGCGAGATCCTTGGCGCGCCGCAGCTTTTCCCACGGTTCCCGGCCCCAGACGCGCTGGGTGAGCAGCAGGCTGGGCGCATGCACGGAGACGACCGGTAGCTGGTGATAGTCACGCAGCCTGCGCAGCACCTCCGCGTCCTGGCTCACCGGATCGGTGTAGACCATGATCTCGATGCCGTCGTAGCCCAGCCTTGCGGCAACCTCGAAGGCATCAGGCGTCCGCTCCGGGTAGACCGAGGAGGTGGACAGGGCGATCGGCGGCCCTGGTGCCCTCGCCTCGCCGCTCAACGCCGAACTCCTTTCGTTGCCCCCGCTCCAGCTTACTGAGATTGTCGGTGGCAGCGGCTATCGTGCGGACCATGGCGAAGTCGACGGCGGGGGCGGCTGGATACCGGTGCACCGAATGCGGCTGGCAGTCCCTCAAGTGGAGCGGACGGTGCGGCGAGTGCCAGGCCTGGGGCACGGTCGAGGAGGCGGGAGCGCCCCGCCTGGCCCGGACCTCGCGGCTGGTCGCCCACCGCAGTGTCTCCCACCACAGCGGGGCACCGGTCAGCACCCCGGCGGTGCCAATCGGCCAGGTCGACACCGCCGACGCGAGCGCGCGCCCGACCGGCCTCGATGAGCTGGACCGCGTGCTCGGCGGCGGGCTGGTGCCCGGCGCGGTCGTGCTGCTGGCCGGCGAGCCCGGCGTGGGCAAGTCGACCCTGCTGCTCGAGGCCGGCGCGCTGGTCGCCGAGTCGGGGCCGGTGCTTTACATCACCGGTGAGGAATCCGCCGCCCAGGTGCGGCTGCGCGCCGACCGGATCGGCGCGGTCAGCGACCAGCTCTACCTGGCCGCGGAGACCGACCTGGACGCGGTGATCGGGCACGTCGACCAGGTCCGGCCCCGCCTGCTGATCATCGATTCTGTGCAGACGATCGGCGCCGCCGACGTGGACGGCGTGCCGGGCGGGGTCACCCAGATACGCGAGGTGGCCGGCGCGCTGACGGCGGTCGCCAAGGAACGCTCGCTGGCCACCATCCTGGTCGGGCACGTCACGAAGGACGGCTCGGTCGCCGGGCCGCGGACCCTCGAGCACCTCGTCGACGTGGTGCTGCACTTCGACGGCGACAGGCATTCTCAGCTGCGCATGGTGCGGGCGGTGAAGAACAGGTACGGGCCGACCGACGAGGTCGGCTGCTTCGACCTCGGCGAGTACGGCCTCATCGGCCTGCCCGACCCGAGCGGTCTTTTCCTGTCCCAGCACCGCGAGCCGGTGCCCGGCACCTGCGTCACCGTCACGCTGGAGGGACGCAGGCCGCTGCCGGCGGAGGTGCAGGCCCTGGTCGGCTTCTCGGCACTGGAGGTGCCGCGGCGCGCCACGTCCGGGCTCGACGGCGCCAGGGTAGGCATGGTGCTCGCCGTGCTGCAGCGTCGCGCCGGGATCAAGCTGGGCAAGCAGGACGTGTACGCGGCGACCGTGGGCGGCGTCCGGCTTACCGAGCCGTCGGTGGACCTGGCCATCGCCGTCGCCCTGGCCAGTTCCGCCGCGAACCTGAGCGTGCCGCAAGGGGTCGTGGCGATGGGCGAGGTCGGCCTGGCCGGAGAGGTCCGGCGGGTTCCCGGCCTGCCGCACCGGCTGGCCGAGGCCGAGCGGATGGGTTTCCGCCGCGCCGTCGTCCCGGCAGGCCCGGCGGATCCGGCGGCCCTGGCGGGCCTGGCGGGCTCGCTTGAGGTCATCGCGGTCCAGGACGTCCGCCAGGCGCTTTCCGCGGTGCTCGGGACCGATCCGTAACGGGTCAGCGGGCTAGCTTGATCACGAGCACCGCGCTGGCGATCGTGCCTGCCTTGGCCTGGACCTGATAGGTGCCCGGGCGCACGGACGAGGCCAGGGTGACGCAGCCGGGCAGGGTGATGGTGCGCTTCCAGGTGATCGATTCCTGGGACGGGACGCCGCGCCTGAGCGTCGCGACCCGGGTGCTGTCACCGCCGGGGCAGTCGGCCGAATCCCAGACGATGCGTCCTGCGGACATGACCTGCACCCGGAGCTTGGCCCGGCCGAGATCGAACGTGCAGGAGGCCGGCGCGGTGGACACGACGTACACCACGAATCGCGGGTCTTCCCCGGCGGCATAACTCGGCTTACTGCTGAACAGGCTGAGTACGACGGCACCGGGAGAGCAGGTCCCGCCTGAGCCCGATCCGCTCCCGCCGCCCTTGCCGCCCCTTCCGTCCTTGCCTCCCTTGCCGCCGGACCCGCCAGATCCGGCGGCGGCATCCGCCCGGGCCGAGGGCGAGGGCCGGGTTCCCGCGGTCCTGGTGGCGGCTGGCGTCTTCAGCGAACCCGCAGTGGCCGGGGGCGCGGTCGGTACGGGGCTGTAGGCAGCCTCCGGCTCCAGGGTGGGCTGCTGCGAACCCGTCGGCACCGGGATGGGCGGCCGCCCGCCGCCACTACCGGTAAAGGCCCATACCAGCACGGCGAGCAGGCCTAGGCCCAGGGCGAGGGTGAGTGCCCTGCGGCGCCAGTAAGCATCGGACGGGTAAGCACGGGCCCCTTCTTCGTCATCGTCGTCACGAAAAGTATCCATGTCCATGCGGAGAGTATGAAGTCAAAAGGTGGCAACCACGGGAAGACCCGCCGGCCATACCGCGAAACGTGCCGCCGGGCCGAAGCCGCTCGGCCGCGTGCCACGATGGAAGCACGATGACAACGCCCTATACGGATCAGGTGCTGGCCTGGTATGCGCGGAACGCGCGGGACCTGCCGTGGCGCGCTCCCGGCGCGACGCCCTGGTCGGTACTTGTCAGCGAGATCATGCTGCAGCAGACGCCGGTAGCCCGCGTGCTTCCCGCGTACGGCCGGTGGCTGGCCAGATGGCCAACCCCTGCCGCGCTCGCCGCCGAGCCGCCCGCCGAGGCGATCAGGCAGTGGGGCACGCTCGGCTATCCCAGGCGCGCCCTGCGGCTGCATGAGACGGCGACGATCCTGACCCGCCGCCACGGCGGGCAGGTGCCAGCGGATTACCAGGACCTGCTCGCGCTGCCCGGGATCGGCGGCTATACCGCGGCCGCCGTGGCCAGCTTCGCCTTCGGACAGCGGCACGCGGTACTCGACACGAACGTACGGCGCGTATTCGGCCGGCTGATCACCGGCCGACCGCCTTCGGCTGCCGCGCCGTCGGTGGCGGAGCGGCGGCTGGCCGAATCGCTGCTGCCCGACGAGCCCGCCACGGCGGCGCGCTGGTCCGTCGCGGTGATGGAACTGGGCGCCCTGGTGTGCACGGCGGCCAGCCCGCGCTGCGCCGACTGTCCGGTGGCGCGCCACTGCGCCTGGCTGGGCGCCGGCCGCCCCGCCGCGAACGGCGGGCGGCGGGCGCAGCGCTACGACGGCACCGACCGGCAGTGCCGGGGGCGCCTGCTCGCGCTGCTGCGCGAATCGGCCGCACCGGCCGACCGGGCCCACTTCGACGCGGTCTGGTCCGACCAGGTCCAGCTCGATCGCGCGCTGGACGGGCTGGTCGCCGACGGACTTGTCGACCCGACGCCCGACGGCCGCTACGCCCTGCCCGGCTCCGGGGATGCGGACCGCAAACACAGCGAGGAGCCCGGCTGCACGCAGCCGGGCTCCTCGCTAACCTAACGACCCCTAGCCGAGGGCCGAGGCGGTGCCGCCGTCTTGCGCTCCGGCGCCGCCAGCAGAGCTGCCGACCGAGCTGGCCTTGGTCACGGCGGGCTCTGCCGCCATTTCCGCAGGCGGCGTGTCGGTCACCAGTTCTGGCTTCTGGACGCCGTTGAAGGTGAACTTGGCGGTCTCACCGCTGCCTTCGGTGTCGACGATCACGATCTGGCCCGGGCGCAGCTCGCCGAACAGGATCTTCTCGGACAGGGAGTCCTCGATTTCCCGCTGGATCGTGCGGCGCAGCGGCCTGGCGCCGAGGACCGGGTCGTAGCCGCGCTGGGACAGCAGGTCCTTGGCATCCGGCCGCAGCTCGATGGCCATGTCGCGGTCCTTGAGACGGTCGTCCACCTTGGCGATCATCAGGTCGACGATGCTGAAGATCTCGTCCCTGTCGAGCTGGTGGAACACGATGATGTCGTCCACGCGGTTCAGGAACTCGGGCCGGAAGTGCTGCTTCAGCTCCTCCTGCACCCTGGCCTTCATCCGGTCGTATGAACCCTTGGACTCGCCCGGCCTGGCGAAGCCCACCGACACACCCTTGGAGATGTCGCGGGTGCCCAGGTTGGTCGTCATGATGATGACGGTGTTCTTGAAGTCGACCGTCCTGCCCTGGGCGTCGGTCAGCCGGCCGTCTTCAAGGATCTGCAGCAGCGAGTTGAAGATGTCCGGGTGCGCCTTCTCGATCTCGTCGAACAGCACGACGGAGAACGGCCGCCTGCGGACCTTCTCGGTGAGCTGGCCGCCTTCCTCGTAGCCCACGTATCCGGGCGGGGATCCGAACAGCCTGGAGACCGTGTGCTTCTCCATGTATTCACTCATGTCGAGCTGGATAAGCGAATCCTCGTCGCCGAACAGGAACTCGGCCAGCGTCTTGGACAGCTCGGTCTTGCCGACGCCGGACGGCCCGGCGAAGATGAACGACCCGCCGGGGCGCTTGGGGTCCTTCAGGCCGGCCCTGGTGCGCCTGATCGCCTGGGACAGCGCCTTGATGGCGTCGTTCTGGCCGATCACCCTCCTGTGCAGCTCGTCCTCCATGCGGAGCAGGCGCTGCGATTCCTCTTCCGTCAGCTTGAACACGGGGATGCCGGTGGCGGTGGCCAGGACCTCGGCGATGAGCTCCTCGTTCACCTCGGCGACGACATCCATGTCGCCGGCCTTCCACTCCTTCTCCCTGGCCGCCTTCTTCGCCAGCAGCTGCTTCTCGGTGTCCCGCAGCGCCGCGGCCTTCTCGAAGTCCTGCGAGTCGATGGCCGATTCCTTCTCCCGGCGCACCTGGGCGATTTTTTCGTCGTATTCGCGCAGGTCCGGCGGCGCGGTCATGCGGCGGATCCGCATCCTGGAGCCGGCCTCGTCGATCAGGTCGATGGCCTTGTCGGGCAGGAAGCGGTCGCTGATGTACCGGTCGGCCAGCTGCGCCGCGGCGACAAGCGCGCTGTCGGTGATGGACACCCTGTGGTGCGCCTCGTACCGGTCCCGCAGCCCCTTGAGGATCTCGATCGTGTGCGAGATCGTGGGCTCGGCCACCTGGATGGGCTGGAAGCGGCGCTCGAGCGCGGCGTCCTTCTCCAGGTACTTACGGTATTCGTCCAGGGTGGTCGCGCCGATGGTCTGCAGCTCGCCGCGGGCCAGCATGGGCTTGAGGATCGAGGCCGCGTCGATGGCGCCCTCGGCGGCACCCGCCCCGACGAGGGTGTGGATCTCGTCGATGAACAGGATGATGTCGCCGCGGGTGCGGATCTCCTTCAGCACCTTCTTCAGCCGCTCTTCGAAGTCGCCGCGGTAGCGCGAGCCGGCCACGAGGGCGCCGAGGTCCAGCGTGTACAGCTGCTTGTCCTTGATGGTCTCGGGGACCTCGCCCTTGACGATCTTCTGCGCCAGGCCCTCGACGACCGCCGTCTTGCCCACCCCGGGGGCGCCGACGAGCACCGGGTTGTTCTTGGTCCGGCGGGACAGCACCTGCATGACCCGCTCGATCTCTTTCTCCCTGCCGATGACCGGGTCGAGCTTGCCCTCGCGCGCGCCCTGGGTGAGGTTCCGGCCGAACTGGTCGAGGACCAGGGACGTCGATGGCGTCGATTCCGCGGCGGTCCCCGCCGAGGCGGGCTCCTTGCCCTGATACCCGTGCAGGAGCTGAATGACCTGCTGGCGCACCCGGTTCAGGTCCGCGCCGAGCTTGACAAGCACCTGGGCGGCCACCCCGTCGCCCTCGCGGATCAGGCCGAGCAGAATGTGCTCGGTGCCGATGTAGTTATGGCCCAGCTGCAGCGCCTCGCGCAGCGACAGCTCGAGCACCTTCTTGGCCCGCGGCGTGAACGGGATGTGCCCGGACGGCGCCTGCTGGCCCTGGCCGATGATCTCCTCGACCTGCTGCCGCACGGCGTCCAGGCTGATCCCGAGCGACTCGAGGGCCTTCGCCGCGACGCCCTCTCCCTCATGGATGAGGCCGAGCAGGATGTGCTCGGTACCGATGTAGTTGTGATTGAGCATCCTGGCTTCTTCTTGCGCCAGGACAACAACCCGCCGCGCTCTGTCGGTAAACCTCTCGAACATCTCGTCGCTCTCCTCACGGCACGGGGGCGGAACGGGTCGGTCCCGACCTACTCAGCACCTACTCTGCATAGTAGCTGGGGGTCCGACTGTTGTACTTAATGCGAGTATGCGCCTCGCATAACCCAGACCTTCCCTGCATACAGGGCGTTCATCCTCATCCAACCCCAAGAATGAGGCCGGTGTTCCCGGTACGCCGCAAGCGAACGCGCAGCTCATATGCGGTTCAAATGGGTCAGACCCATGCCAAAAGACCGTCCTTGTTCGCGCGAAACGAACAGCCCTGGCGGGGCCCGGCGGATGCTGAGGCGCGGGAGGCGCGGGATGCGCGGGATGCGGGGCCTAGGGGTGAGGGGTATGCGGGACGCGGGGGTGCAGGGGACGCGAGGGGCAGGTGCCGCGGGACGCTGGGGCGCGGGACGCGGGACGCGGGGGCGCGGGGACCCCGGGAAAAGCAAACGCACCGTTGGCCCTCTGGGGGTCATTGCCGCCCAGTCAGGCCAACGGTGCGATCTGGCCGGGCCGGCCCGTGGCCGACACGACACCGCTACAGGGAGTTGCTCGTCTGCGGCGCTGAACCGGGGAGCGCCTGCGACTCGGCGGACTCGCGAACTCCGGTCCGCGGGGTTCTAGTGCGCCGCCTCGTACTCCGCGACGATGTTCGCCGGAATGCGCCCGCGCTCATTGACCTTGTATCCGCGCTGCTTCGCCCACTGCCGGATTTGAGCACTGCGCTCGCGGCCGGGGCCAGTGCGCGCCCTGCGGCGCCTGGCCGGAGCGCTCGCTTTGCGCGCGTGCTCCACATAGTGGGCTAGCTCTTTACGTAGCTTGCCAGCGTTGCCGGAACTAAGGTCGATCTCATACGCGGCGCCATCGAGTCCAAAGGCGACGGTCTCCGTCGCCTCGCTCCCGTCGAGATCATCGACGAGAAGCACCTGTACCTTCTGTGCCATGGATTCAGCCCTTCTGACGGAGCAACCTATTTCGAAAGCTAAACATATACCCAATCTCTTGGCCCTGACAATTGGAGGAACTCACCTTTTTATGTTTTTGAGCTCCGGCGGCTGCCTTCGGCGGCATCAGGGGTCGGCAACTCTCTGTAACAAGGCATTCCTGGCACCGTTAGCAGGGCGATGTCAGATAGCGCGGGCTGGCCGGCGGATACTGGAGATCTGCACGGCCTGCAAGGAGGCCAAACCCTTCAGCCCAGTTCGGATAAACCCGTCGTTCACCGAAATATCAAGACCTGCGGTCACGAGATCGGCGGCGCAAGTTGCGCGCCTCCCGGCGCTTGGGCGACATCTGGTTACGCAGGAACATCGCCACGCCGACGAGGAAGGCGACGCAGACTATCAGCGGCGGAGTCAGCGCCGCGAGGTCGCTCCACATAGCGGGGTCCTCTCCACAGCCAGCGGCGGAAGGCACTCCCGCTGGACTTGTATCGTCTCGTCTGCAACGCCGATGCTCATTTTCCCGGCCCTGTAACAGCCGCAGCAGCATGCGGGTGTTCCCGAGCGTGTTCGGCTTTACCCGCTCTAGGTCTAGAAACTCGGCCACGCCCTCGTCATAGGATCGCAATAGTTCCCGGTACACCTCTGGGGCCACGGGCGTACCGCTGATACACCGGAATCCGTGACGGGTGAAGAAGTCCACAGCGAAAGTCAACACGAACACCCTCGCAACCTCAAGCGCGCGGGCCCGCTGAAGCAACGTATCGACGATCCCGTGACCGATACCCAGCCCTTGGCAGTCCTCGCGCACCGCAACCGTCCTGATCTCGGCGAGATCCTCCCACATCACATGCAAAGCGCCACAACCCGCCAGCGCAGCGTCATGAGCGAGTTCTGCGCCATGCGCGAGTTCTGCCACGCAGAACTCCTGGATGTGCTCATAGAGCGTGACGGTCGCCTTACTCAGCAATCGTCCAGACTCAACATTCGAGTCAACCAGCTTCCGGATCATCGGCACGTCACGGGTACGCGCCGCCCTGATCGTGTATGTCATAGCGCCATCCACGATAGCCGCTGGGCTCCGAAGCGGCCGGCGTCACAGCCCCGTAAGGTAAAAGTTCCCCCTACTAGGTTGGCAACCAGCCCTGATTCCAATATCGTGCATCGCTGTGCGCAAACTGAGCGGAGCGGCCGGCCTCGCCGCCGTGACGGCGGTGCTCGTGCTGATCGTGCCAGGCGGAAGCAGCGTGGCACAGTCGACCGCGCCCAAGCCGACCCTGACCACCTTGATCAAGGAGGCGAAGCAGCTCGAGTTCCAGATCAACGCGCTGAGTGAGCAGTACGACGGGCTGCGAATCCAGCTCGGCCGGGCGCAGACGGACGCGCGGATCGCGCAGTCCGCCGCCACCCGGATCGGGACCGCGCTGGCGGCCGGCCAGCAGGCCGTGGCGCAGCTGGCCGCGGAGAACTACATGAACGCCGGACTGGATCCCACGATGCAGGCGCTCACCGCGGGCAACCCCGGAGAGTTCCTCAGCCAGGCCTCCACGATGACCGAGATGGACCAGTCAAGCGGCGATGCGGTCAGCACGCTGCGCGCCGAGGAGAACCAGGCGGTGCGGGACAGGCAGACCGCCGAGCAGCAGGTCGCCGCGGTGAACGCGCTCCAGGCCCGGATGAACGCCGAGCGCAACGCCATCGACGGCAAGATCGACCAGGTCAACAGCGCGGCGATGCGCCAGGCGATGACGATCTTCAACCAGACAGGGCAGTATCCGAACGTCACCATCCCGACCGCGAACACGGTCGGTGCCCAGGCCCTGCAGGCGGCGCTGAGCCGGCGCGGTGACCCCTACGTGTGGGGAGCGGCCGGACCCGGCGAGTTCGACTGCTCCGGCCTTGTCGTCTGGGCGTTCGCACAGCTAGGCATCGCGCTTCCGCACTTCACCGGGAGCCTGTGGGACTCCGGCGTGCACGTGTCTCGCAACGACCTGGAGCCCGGCGACCTGGTCTTCTTCTACGCCGACATCAGCCACGTGGGGATCTACATCGGCGACGGCCTGATGGTCGACGCGCCGGACTTCGGCCAGGACGTGATGGTCCAGGCCATCGACTGGAGCGTCTACGCGGGCGCCGTCCGGATCGAGTAACTCCGCCGCGTTCCGCTCGTGGACGAGCCGCAGCCCGATGAGGGTGAGCCACGGCTCGTAGGCGTCGATCACGCTGACCTCGTCGATGACGAGCGGGGCGAGCCCGCCGGTGGCGATGACGGTCACCGCGTCCGGGTTCTGCGGGGACAGCTCCCGCGCCATCCGGGTGGTGATGCCCTCCACCTGAGCGGCGAAGCCGTAGATGATGCCGGACTGCAGCGACTCCACGGTGTTCTTGCCGATCACCCGGGCCGGCCTGATCAGCTCGACCTTGAGCAGCTGAGCGGCCCGCCTGGACAGGGCGTCGACCGAGATCTCGATGCCGGGCGCCAGCGCGCCGCCGACGAACTCGCCGCGCTCGCTCACCGCGTCGAAGTTCGTCGAGGTGCCGAAGTCCACCACGATCGCCGGGCCGCCGTACAGGTGCACGGCGGCGAGCGAGTTCATGATCCGGTCGCTGCCCACCTCCTTGGGGTTGTCGGTCCGCACCGGCACGCCGGTCTTTACCCCGGGCTCGACGATGACCGTCGCCAGGTCTCGGTAGTAGCGCGCGCACATCTCGCGCATCTCGTGCAGCACGGAAGGCACCGTCGAGCACAGCGAGATGCCGTGAATGTCGCGTTCCGCGAACGCGCTGCTGGCCGCGAACAGGCCGTGCAGCACCACGGCGAGCTCGTCGGCGGTCCGGTCAGGGACCGTCGCGATCCGCCAGTGCTCGATCACCTGGTCCCCCTCGAACACCCCGAGCACCGTGTTGGTGTTCCCGATGTCAACGGTCAGCAGCATGTCCGGCGGGCTCCCCTTCTGCTTGACTGGCAGCGGCCAGCACCACCGGCACGTTGTCGATGAGCCGGGTGCTGCCCACGGTGGCGGCGACCGCGAGCACCGCGGGGCCGGCCTGGCCGGGCGGCACGGGGGCGAACGTGGCCGGATCGACGAGCGCCAGGTAATCCAGGACCACGGCGGGCTCCGCGGCGAGGACCTCCCCGGCGGCGGCCAGCACCGCGGCGGCGCCGTCGGCGGCCCTGGCCTGGCCGGCCCGCAGCGCCGTCGACAGGGCCAGCGCCTTCGCCCGGTCCCCGGCTGACAGGTAGGCGTTCCGGCTCGAGATCGCCAGCCCGCCGGGGTCGCGCACCGTGGGCACCGGCTCGATCACGACGCCCAGGTCCAGGTCGCTGACCATGCGGCGGACCAGCGCGAGCTGCTGCGCGTCCTTCTGGCCGAACACCGCGACGTCGGGACGCGTCAGGCTGAGCAGCTTCAGCACCACGGTCAGCACGCCGCCGAAGAAGCCGGGCCGGAACTCGCCCTCAAGCACCCTGCCTGCGGGGCCGGGATCGACGGTGACCTGCGGCCTGCCCCCTGGGTACATCTCGGCTGCGGAGGGGGCGAAGACGAGCTCCGCTCCCTCCGCGGCGCACATGTCCAGGTCGTCATCCAGGGTCCTCGGATAGCGGTCGAGATCCTCGCCTGGACCGAACTGAAGCGGGTTGACGAAGATCGACACGATCACGCTCCCGGTCGGCCCGGCCAGCCTCCTGGCCGCGCGCAGCAGGGCGCGGTGCCCGGCGTGCAGCGCGCCCATCGTGGGCACCAGGACGGCGGGCGCGGACAGCCCGGCCCGCGCGGCCGCGAGCTCGTCTCTCGTCGTTGCGAGCACTGGCCCGGTCACGGGCGGCCGCCGAGCACGTCGAGCAGCCGCTCCGCGTCGGCGGGCTTGAGCAGCCCGGCCGCGAGGGCGCGGTCCGCGGTCAGCCGCGCCATCGCCACGTAGGCGGCCACCGCGGCCCTGGACGCGGACGGAGTGGCCTCAAGCGCGTGCACGTGCGCCGCTACGGTGTCCGCGTCGCCGCGGGCGACAGGACCGGTCAGGCCCGCGTCGCCGAACCGCAGCGCGTTGTCTAGCGCGGCGGACAGCAGCGGGCCGAGCATCCGCGCCGGGTCGGCCACCCCGGCGGCGCGGAGCAGGTCCGCGGCCTCGGCGACGAGCGTGATCAGGTGGTTGGCGGCACTGGCGAGCGCCGCGTGATACAGGTCCCTGTGTTCCTCGGCGATGAACACGGGCTCGCCGCCCATCTCGATCACCAGCGCCTCGGCCGCCGTACGGAGCACGTCGGGCGCGGTCACCCCGAAGCAGGTCCCGCGCAGCCTGTCCACGTCGTCGGGCCGCCCGGTGAAGGTCATCACCGGGTGCAGGGCCAGCGGCAGGCCGCCCAGGCGTGCCGCCGGTTCCAGCACCGCGATCCCGTAGCGCCCGCTGGCGTGCGCGATCATCCGGCCCGCGACCGGCGCCCCGGTGGCCGCCAGCCCGGCGATCAGCCCCGGCAGCACGTCGTCGGGCACGGTGAGCAGGGCCAGGTCGGCGAGGCGGAGCACCTGCGCGGGCTCGGCGATGACGACGCCAGGGAAGTTCGCGCGGGCCCTCTGCACCGAGGCATCAGACACCGCGGACGCGGCCACCACCGCATGACCGGCCCGGGCGAGCGCTACGCCCAGGGCCGTGCCCGCCCGGCCCGCGCCGATAACGCCCACGGCAAGCCCGGCCGGGTGCTGGCCTTGCTGATGGCCGACGGCGTCTGGCCCGGGCTCGCCCCGATGCCGGGCGGCCGGGGGCGGCCCGGAACGCGGGTCACTGTCAGGCTTCATCTCGTTCCAGTCCTCGCAGGTACCGGACGGGGGGTGCGGTGACCAGGATAGCCAGCCAGAGCGCGGCTATCGCCGAGCGGGCCGACGGGGCGTACCGGGCGTACCGGGATGGGGAACCACCGTTCGTTCTGGATAAAAATGATCTTGAATTTACTGGCCCTGTCAGGGGCGCGGGAGGCGCGTCGCGCCGTCAGCGGGGCCGCGGGTGGTAAGTCGTCCGGACCGTCATCGGGGTGGTTGGGGACGCGGCAGCAGTACTCGAGGTAGAGGGCGGCGCAGGCGAGCAGGACCGCCGCGGCCAGCGTGAGCGCCGCGGTCACCGCGTCCTGGCGCGGTATCGCCGCGCTCAGCGAGCCGCTCAGGTAGATCCCGAAACCGGCCGCCAGCCCGGCGATCACCGCCGCCGCCAGCGAACTGGCCTTGGCCAGCGCCACCATCCTGGACACGAAAAGCGGTGCGGCGGGCTTGACGCCGCTGCGCCCGGCTATCCGCGTCTTCAGGTCGCGGCCGGTCCAGGCCTCCGCGGCCGCGGCGATGAGCAGGGCGGGCACCCCGGTCCACGGCAGCGGCGGCAGGCGCTCGTAGAGCGACCGCAGCAGCAGCCAGGCGACAAGCGCGGCGAGCACGGCCACCACGGCGAGCGTCGAGGTGCGGGTCGGCTTCACGGTGTCTCCGCCGGGGGTCGCAGCACGGCGTCGGTCAGCCGCCGGACGCCGGCCAGGTCCAGGTCCAGGTCCAGGTCCGCGAGCAGCGCCGCCACC
>Ga0209169_10000405_pt1 | contig 26073 bp, 20 predicted proteins | sample HubBroMetageWRM4_FD_188346 | JGI IMG/M metagenome (GOLD analysis project Ga0209169, IMG submission 188346) | Warmed soil microbial communities from the Hubbard Brook experimental Forest, New Hampshire - Hubbard Brook CCASE Soil Metagenome WRM 4... | ecosystem: Environmental > Terrestrial > Soil...
GCCTCCCGCCGCTCGCCACCGGCGATCCGGGTCCGCCGGATGACCCGAAGCAGGTATTCGGTGCGGTCGAGCGGGTTGCTGCCGGTCCGCGAGCGGGCCGGGGCGGCACCGCTGACCGGCTCGTAGCGGTCGAACGCGCACTCGAGGACGCCCTCGCCGCCGGTCAGCGGCGGCAGCGACTGGCGCAGTTCGTGCACGGCAGCCGCCGGAAGGTCGCCCTCCAGCGTGCACGACGAGCCGCGCATCTCCTGCGTACGCGGGACCGCGCGCAGCCGGGTCAGGGCCGGCAGCAGCACCCCGAGCGTGTCAGCGGGCACATCGAGCCGGAAGCGCTGCACCGGCTCGCACACCACGGTCCCGGCCCGCTGCAGCGCGGCCATGACCACCAGCGGGGTCAGCCCGCGGTAGTCCTCACCGGTGCTGGACAGGCTCTTGGTGAACCGCGCGTGACCGAGGCTGTGCTTGCCCACGTAGCCGGAGTACGTCATCGTGACCGCGCAGTCGATGACCTCCCAGCCACGCAGGCCCTGCCGCAGGGTCTCCCGCGCGGTGTCCTCGACCGCGCGGAAGAACGCCGGCGGCATCGTGCCCGCGAGGTCCGCCCCGATCTCGAACGTCACGCCCGCTCCCGGGGCGGCCGGCTCGACCCGCAGCCCGATCGTGGCCAGGAACGGGTTGTCTGCCTCGTGCATCCGCTCGACCGCGGCGCCGGTGCCGGCCGGCCGCTCCACGCAGATCGTGGTGGACTCGCGGAAGCCGACGTCGAGGCCGTAGTCGGCGGCCAGGGTGGCCCCGATCACCTCCTTCTGCACCTCGCCGTAGAGCGAGACGGACAGCTCCTGGCGCACGTCGTCCTGGCGGACGTTGATCAGCGGGTCCTGCTCGGCGAGCTGGCCGAGCGCAGCGCGCAGCGCCCCCCGCTCCCCCGGGTCGCGCGGGACCACGACGGTCTCCAGCGTCGGCGGGGCGAACCGGTGCTGCCCGCCGGGCGGCGGCACCCCGACCGCGTCGCCGACCCTGACCTCGGCGAGGCCCCACAGCTGGCCGATCTCCCCGGCGGACACCGAGCCCCGCCGCACGGCCGGGCCATCCGCGAACACGCTGATCGCGGTCACCTTCCGCGCGCCGGACCGGCCGAATCGCACCCGGTCCCTGATGCGCACGGTCCCGGAGAACATGCGCACGTAGGCGATCTTCTCCCCGGCCGGGCCGCGCTCGATCTTGAAGACCCGCCCGGAGACCGGGCCCGCGGCATCCCGCCCGGCCGCGGGCAGCAGCCCGGCGATCCCGCTCATCAGCGCGTCCACGCCCGCACCGGTGAGCGCTGACCCGAAGTACACCGGATGCACGCACCCGCGCCGAGACTGCGCGGCGAGTTCCCGGCGCAGCCGCCGCGGCGACACCCCGGGCTCATCACGGACGTACGCGGCAAGGAGCGGATCGCTGTGCTCCGCCAGCACCTCGAGAAGATGGGCCGGAACGTCACGCCCCGCCCCGCCCCAGGCCACGAAGTCCGCCGTTGGTGTGCCCAGACCGCGCACGGAACCCATTGCGGCGATCGCCGGCGTGAGCCGCTCCGCGATGGCCGCCAGCACGCGGCCGTATCCGGCGCCGGGACGGTCGATCTTGTTGACGAAGATCAGCGTCGGGACGCGGAGCCGCTGCAGCGCGCGCATCAGGATGCGGGTCTGCGGCTGAACGCCCTCGACGGCAGAGATCACCAGCACCGCGCCGTCGAGCACGCCGAGGGCGCGCTCCACCTCGGCGATGAAGTCCGGGTGCCCGGGCGTGTCGATCAGGTTGACGGTGACGTCGCCGACCGCGAACGACACCACCGCAGACTTGATCGTGATCCCGCGCTGCCGCTCCAGCGCGAGCGAGTCGGTCTGCGTCGTGCCAGCGTCGACGCTGCCGACCTCGTCGATGACACCGGCGGCGAATAGCAGCCGCTCGGTGAGGGTGGTCTTACCGGCGTCTACATGCGCCAGGATCCCCAAGTTCAGCGTTCTGCGAGCCAAGCGCCATACCCTCCGACCAGGTCAGGAAGCCCTTTCCGATGGATACAGGCGCTGCTCCCATGTTCTCTCCCTGGTCGTGGGATGGTGCTCAAGGTGAATGATGGACCGCTAGCTGGGCGGCGACAACCGAATTTCAGCCGGGCAGCTCGGCAGGCAGGCCGAACCCGGCGAAATCGGCCGCCGCGAACGAACCGTCCCAGCCCGTCCGCGCGAGCAGCTCGACGGTGAGGAAGGCGCGGATCGCCGTGATCCGGTCGCCGTCCAACGTCAGCACGTCGATGGCGGCGGCGAGGTACCGGCCGCGGGCGGGATCCAGCATGTAGCAGCCGATGGCTAGCTGGCCGTTCGCCCGGGTGACGCGGTGCTGCCAGCGCTGCGGGGCGACATCTTCGCGGATGAAATCCCTGATCGCCGCGTGACTCCGCAGGCAGGTGGGGGGCGGCGGCATCGTGTAGGCGATGTCGCTGGCGAGCATGCTCACCAGCAGGTCCGCGTCGCCGCGCTGCATCGCGTCGGCGTAGCGGGCGGCCAGCGCCTGGAGCCGCTCGTCGCCGAGCGAACGCAGCACCGCCTGCTGGCTGCGGACGGGCAGGCCGATCCGGGTGGCGGCGCGGGCCCGCTGCAGCGCGCTGGTCACCGCGGGCACCGAGGTGACCAGCGCGCCGGCGGTCTCGCGCGCGGAGAATCCCACGACGTCGCGCAAGATCAGCACGGCCCGCTGCAGCGGTGGCAGCTCGTGCAGCGCCACGATAAACGCCAGCTCCAGGCTCTCCCGCTGCTCATGCATGGCCTCGGGCGAGGGTTCCAGCAGGTCGCCGAGCAGCCGGTCGGGATACGGCTCAAGCACGCTGCGGGGCCGGCGCCTGGCCAGGTCCAGGGCCGCGTTGGTGACGACCGCGTACAGCCAGGAACGCACCGAGCTGCGGCCCTCGAAACTGGGCAGGCCCTTCCAGGCGCGCAGCAGCGCATCCTGCAGGGCATCCTCAGCGTCGTGCACCGAGCCGAGCATCCGGTAGCAGTGCGTGTGCAGCTCGGCCCGGTACGGCCCCACGAGGGCACCGAACGCGCTGTCGTCGCCGCTTCGCGCGAGCTCAAGCGCGCGGCGCTCCCCGCCCGCATCCCCGTCGACGTTCAGGGCAAGCTCACCAGGTCAGTCGGTGAACGTCGGGTCGGCACCGTGCAGCGCCCTGGCCCGTCCCTCCGGCTGCTCCCATTCCTCGGACCGGCCAAACGCCGTCATGTCCAGGAACGCATAGGCCGAGATGGTCTGCTCTGAGCCCCTGGCGTAGGTCGAGTAGGTGTGGAAGACGTCGTCGCCGTCGCGCACGAAGCAGCTGAGGCCCGGCAGGTCCTCGGCCTCACCGTCCTCCAGCTTGTCCGACAGGTCGCGGTAGTTGTACTGCACCGATCCCCTGGACTTGTCCAGCGTGGCGTGGAAGTCGTAGTTGAAGTCGCTGTCGGCGGAGGAGTACCACGGCACCACCCAGCCACGAGCCGCCTTGTACGCATCGAGCTTGGCCAGCGGGGCCCGGGATACCGCCACGAACGCGGTGTCGCGGGAGTGCACCTGGTCCAGCAGCCGCTCCGGGATCACGTCGAGGCTGGCCGTGCAGCCCGGGCAGGCCGCGTCCCATTCGGGCTGGAACATCACGTGCTGGATGACCAGCTGGCTGCGGCCGCCGAACAGTTCGGCGAGCGTGACCGGCCCGTCGGGGCCCTCGAACACGTACTTCTTATCGACGCGGACCATCGGCAGGCGGCGGCGCTCCGCGTTAAGGGCGGTAATCCTGGCGGTCTGCTCCTTCTCCAGGGCGAGCAGCCGCTGCCTTGCTTCGAGCCACTCCTCGCGCGAAACGATCTCCGGCAAAGCCATCCCAACCTCCTCGGGCGTGACGCTGTGCAGGATTAGACCGAGCGAAGTCGCCAAAGTAATCGGCCCGCAGACGCAGGCCTGGCGGTCAGGCCGCGAGGAGCTTCTGCTTCTCGCGGTCGAACTCCTCGCCGGAGATGACGCCGCGGTCGCGCAGGTCGGCCAGCTTCGTCAGCTGGTCCGCCGTGCTGGCCGGCGAGCTGGCCGCCGCCTGCTGCACGTAGTGGCGGAAGGCCTCGTCCTGATGCTGGGCCTGCCGTACCGAGCGCTCGTGCATCGAGCCGCCACGGACGATCAGGTAAACGAGCACGCCGACAAGCGGGATGATCAGGACAAAGAGGAACCAGAGAGCCTTGGCCCAGCCGGACAGATCGTGGCTGCGGAAGATGTCGATGAAGATCCAGATCAGTAGCCAGATCCAGATCACCCAGAGGAAGAACTCCAGTATCGACCAGAAGATGTCCAGCACCGGATAGTTCGCGGACGATGCAGCCAGTGACATTCCTGCTCCTCATCCAGGGAGGCTGCCGGCAGCCACCGGCGAAACGGGTCCTGCGCCTGGCACAGAGCAAGATTCACCCCAGGAGATGATCACCTGCATCACCCCCGACGGGTGATGCCAGGCCCTCCGGTCCCGGTGACCGCGCCTGCCACGGCCGTGGCAGCAGGACAATCCCGTCGTCGTCGGCGTGCAGGACGTCGCCCGGATGGAACGTGACCCCGCCGAAGCTCACCGGCACGTCCACCGCGCCGACCCCGGTCTTGCCGCCCGGGCGCGGGTTCGTGCCCAGCGCCTTGACGCCAAGGTCGAGCCCGCCCAGGGCAACGCTGTCACGGACCGCGCCGTGCAGGATCAGCCCGGCCCAGCCGTTGGTCTGGGCCGCGCCGGCCAGCATGTCCCCCACCAGTGCGGCGCGCAGCGACCCGCCGCCGTCGACCACGAGGACGCAGCCCGAGCCTGGCGTGCGCACGAGCTCGCGCAGCAGGCCGTTGTCCTCGTGGCAGGAGACCGTGCGGACCGGGCCGGTGAAGGCACGGCAGCCGCCGAACTGGCGGAACTGGGTTTCGCACACACGCAACTCAGTGCCGTACTGGTCGACCAGGTCGGCGGTGGGGACGGGAGTGTCGGGCATGGTTCCTTCCACGTGGGTGTCGCTCAGATGGGATCCCAGCTCGCGGACTGGTAGGCGTCGGTCAGCGCTGTGATCAGCTTCGCGTCCACGGCCAGGACGTGGTCGTCGATCTGGCCGACCGCGGCGATGCCTCTGGCGTTGGTGACGAACGCACCGGTGAAAGAGCCGACGTCCGGCACGCGCACCCGGGCTCGGCAGGACGTCAGGCCGGTCGCGGGGAGCTGGCGGTCGAGCAGCTGCATGGTGATCCCGGCCAGGGCGGGCGCGGCGGGCCAGATGATGCTGGCGCCGTCGCAGAACCCGATGTTGGTGATGCTGCCCTCGGCGATCTCCGCGTCCGGGCCAGTCAGCAGCGCCTCGTCGAACCCGTTGCGGCGGGCCAGCCGCTGGTAATAGCTCTGCCCGAAGTCGCCGACGTGCTTGATGTGGGCCACCGCCCGCTGGTATGGGACCGACTGCAGTTTCCACGGGCCGTCGGCCATGCCACCGGGCGGGCGGACCGTCACGATGACCGACGGCCGGTCCCCCAGCTCGCAGACGTAGACGCGGACCGACGCGTCGGCCGTGTCACCGAGGGCGTGGCGGATGTGATCGCACACCGCGGCCGCGTCCAGCGCCGCTTCGAAGAGTTCGCGGTTCCCGGCCGTGAGCCGGGCCAGGTGCAGGTCCAGGCCTCGCGCCCGCCCGTTCCTGACCTGCATAGCCGTGAAGTGGCCGTAGCCGCCGAGCGCGAACGCCCGCAGCTGATCAGCGGTCGCCGCACGGCCATCGATCTCGACACGCGCCGCCACTGCCGTCAGGATCCCGCGGGGAACGGGTGGCCGCCGACGTCCACCTGGCCGTTGGCGACCAGCCACGCCACCGCCTCGTTCAGGGCCTCGAGCGTGCTGTAGCGCGGTGCGTAGCCGAGCACCTGCCTGGCCCGGTCGATGCTCGCGGTGATGCCGCGGAAGGTGTGCTCCCTGGTGGTCTCGGCGTGCTCGGCACCGACCCGGCGGCCGAACTCGTCCCAGCCAACGAAGTCCAGCACCGGCTCACGACCGAACCACTGCGCGACGCCGGCCGCCAGGCCGCGCAGGGTCATCGCCTGCTCGGACACCACGTGGAAACTGGCCCCGATCGCCGCAGGCCGCGTCAGCGCCCGCTCGAACGCCTGCGCCACATCATCGGCGTGCACGTGATGCAGCACGCCAAGTCCGTTGTCGGGAAGCGCGAGCGCCTTGCCGGTCGCCAGGTGCGTCCAGACGCTGGGGTCGAGGTTGCCCGCCGGGGTGATGACGGGCCAGCCGGGCCCGCTGATGTGGCCCGGGTGCAGCACGATCGAGGGGACACCGCCGGCCAGCGTCTCGCGCTGCAGCAGCGCCTCGATCTCCGCCTTGCCGGTGCCGTACTCGCCGTATGCGGTCCTCGGCTCGTCCTCGGTAACCGGCACCCGCAGCGCGGGACCGTGCACCCAGATCGTCCCGCAGTGCACCAGCAGCGGGCGGGACGGGCGCAGCGCATCGACGAGCTGCTGCGCAGACGCGGCCGTGAAGCAGACCAGGTCGATCACCACGTCGGGGTTCAGCGACGCCACATGCTGGCCGAAGGCACCCTCGGCGTCCTCCGCGTCGCGGTCGACCCTCATGCTGGTGACCGAGCTCCACTCCGGGCTCGCGTGGTAGGGCTCGCGGGTGCCGCGGCTCATCGTGACCACGTCGTGGCCGCCGCGCACCAGCCGCGGCACGAGGTACGTCCCGATGTGCCCGGTGGCCCCGATCACGACAACGCGGCTCATCCCTCGGACCTCTCTTCCCCAGCCGGCCGGTCCCGCCATCCTCGCATGGCCCCCACGCGCCGCAGCGAGTGGCGCCGGGGCACGTCAATGTACCGAGAGACGGGTAATAGGCCGTCGGATGGTTCATCCATTGGCGCTCGCGGTGCGGGGCGGGCTGGGGCGGCTGGCGTCAGGGGCGGCCGGGGTCTGCTGCGGTGGATTGGGCCCAGCGCAGGTCGGCCTTGCCGGAGGGGCTGCGCCTGATCTCGGGCACGAACACGATGGCGCGCGGCTTCTTGTAGTCGGCGAGCCGCCCGGCGACGTACGCGACCAGCGCGTCCGCGGTCGGCCCGGCGTCGCCGGCCGGGGCCACGACCGCGGTCACCCGGTGCCCCCAGCGTGGGTTGGACACCCCAACTACCAGCGCATCGCGGACCCCGGGGTGCTCGACGAGCACCTGCTCGACCTCTTCGGCGAATACCTTCTCGCCGCCGGTGTTGATGATCCGGCTGCCACGGCCATGGAAGGTGATCGAGCCATCGCCTGCCACCGATGCGAGGTCTCCGGTCATTACCCAGCGCCTGCCGCCGAACGTGCGAAACGTCTCCGCGGTCTTAGCGGCGTCGCCCAGGTAGGCGATCTCGTCGTCGGTGGGCGCGACGAGCGCGCCGACCTGGCCCGAGCCCGGGACCACGTCGCGGCCGGATTCGTCGATCACCCGGGCGCCCGGCATCAGCATGAACCGCGCGGTTATGGCGCTGTCGCCACGCCTGGTCTCGCTGATCGCGAACGGGCCGCCCTCGGAAGCCGCGACCAGGTCACGGCAGACGAAGTCGCCGTGCGCGAGCAGCCGGCGCTTGACATCCGCGCTCCAGGTCACGCCGACGCTCAGGATCCGGCGCAAGCTGGAGACGTCGTACGGATGGCCGGCCTGGGCCGCCTGGTCCAGCGCGTCGGCGAGCGGCAGCGCGAATACGTCGCCCACGATCGACACCGTGTCCACGCGCTGGGCGGGGACGGTGCGAGCGAGCTCGTCGGCGTCGTAGGACCGCTGCGTCAGGTAGACGACGCGCCCGCTGGCCAGCAGCGCACCGAGCGAGGTGTACATGCCGGTCGCGTGCATCAGCGGCGGCGCGGGAAGGCAGACGATCGCATCGCCGCGCGCGCTCAGCCGCTCGGTCGTCGCCCGCAGCGCGTCCAGCGAGCCGGGCACCGGCTCGCCGATGAGCACGAACCCGTTCGCGGAGACGACCGGGTACAGCCAGGCGTGGCTTACCAGCACGCCCTTGGGCTTGCCGGTGGTGCCGCCGGTGTACATCAGCCAGCGGCCGACGTCGCGTGCGGCGCGGGGCAGCGGCGCGGTGGCGCCGATGACCTGCTCATAGCCGCTGACCGGGGCTCCGGGCGAGGCGGCCGCGCCGCTGACCGGGGCTCCGGGCGGAGCGGCCGCGCCGCTGACCGGGGCTCCCGGCGGCTCGGCCGCGCCGCCGACCTGCACCATGGTGCGCGCCGCCTGCGCGCCCGCCTGCGCGGCGCCCACCCGCTCGGCCAGCGAAGCGTCGAAGATGACGGCGCTGACCTGGGCGTCGTCAAAGAGGTGGCGCATCTCGTCGGGCTGGTACCGGTAGTTCACGTTTACCGGGATGGCCCCGACCTTGAGGATCGCGAAGACGCTCTCCAGGTACTCGACGCCGTTGTAAAGCGCGATCGCCACCCGCGCGTCGGCGCGAATCCCGCGTGCGGCCAGGAATCCCGCGAGCCGCGACGACCGGTCGTCCAGCTGCCGCCAGGTCAGGCTGCGGTCCCCGTGCGTCACCGCCGTGCGATCGGCGCGGACGTCCGCCACGGTCTCAAGCACCGTCGCGAAGTTCTCTCTCATGGCCGCCACTTCAGGTTGTCGCGTCCATAGCTGGAGTACACCTTAAACGCAACGGCTCGAGACGGCCTCGTGGCCTGGACGGTCGCGCCCGCCGGGCAGGCCGAGCGTGCACCCGCCGGCCGCGCGCAGTAGCGTTGCGTCGGGGTCGTGAGAGACAGGCATGCACTCAGCTACCGCAGCGATGATCGCCGCCACGCGGGTGAGCGGGGAAGTGGTCCCCGCTCGCGCGCAGATGGCGGCCACCCTGGGGTTCCACATTATTCTCGCGTGCCTGGGGATCGCGCTGCCGACGATCGTGCTGATCGCCGAGTTCATCGGGCTGCGGCGGCCGGACCAGGTGGCGATGGTGCTGGCACGGCGCTGGTCGCAGGCGATGGGCGTGCTGGTCGCCGTCGGCGCGGTCACCGGCACGGTGCTGTCGTTCGAGATGGGGCTGCTGTGGCCGGGCCTGATGCGCAAATACGGCGCGGTGCTCGGGCTGCCGTTCGGCGTTGAGGGCCTGTTCTTCTTCCTCGAGGCCATCTTCACCGCGATCTACCTGTACGGCTGGCGGCGGCTGGGCGGATGGGCGCACTGGTGGACCGGGGTGCCGATCGCGCTGAGCGGCATCTTCGGGGCCATGTCGGTAATCGCTGTCAACGCGTGGATGAACCAGCCTGGCGGGTTCACCGTCTCTCACGGCCGCATCGTGTCGGTCGATCCGTGGCAGGTGTTTTTCAACCACGCCGCGATCTACGAGATGCCGCACATGATCCTGGCCGCCTACATGGTCTCCGGGTTCACCGTCGCCGGGGTGTACGCGGCGGGCATCCTGCGCGGCCGGCGTGACCGGTACCACTACACCGGGTTCGCCCTGGGGTTCGTTCCCGCCGCGATCCTCACCCCGTTCCAGATCTTCGTCGGCGACACCGCCGCCCGGGCCATCGCGCGCGACCAGCCGGTGAAGTTCGCCTCGATGGAGTACGTCGAGCGAACCTCGTCGCATGTGCCCGAGTGGCTTGCCGGGGTCTACGCCAACGGGCACATCTACGCCGGCCTGAAGATTCCGGATGTCGACTCGCTGCTGGTCGGGTTCAGCCCGGGCACCAAGGTCATCGGGTGGGACACGGTGCCCGCCGGCGAGCGGCCGCCGGTGGTATGGCTGATCCACCTGTGCTTCGACGCGATGGTCGGCATCGGGTTCCTGCTGCTGCTGGCCGGGCTGTGGGCGCTGTGGGGGTGGTGGCGGCACCGCGCGCTGCCGCGCCAGCGGCTGTTCTGGCTGCTCGGCGCCGTCAGCGGGCTGGCTGCGATCGTGGCCATGGAGGCCGGCTGGGTGGTCACCGAGGTTGGCAGGCAGCCGTGGGTGGTGTACCGGCTGCAGACCACCGCCCAGGCGGCGACCACCAACGGCGGCGTCATCACCAGCCTCAGCATCGTCATCGCCGCGTACGCCGTGCTCGGCATCGCGACGATTCTGATCCTCCGGGCGCTGGCCCGGCGCTGGCGCCGGGGCGGCGTGCCGGAAACAGGTGTTCCCTACGGTCCGCAGCCGGAAGTCCCGGACGCAGGGGTCACGCGGGGCACGAGTCCCGGCCGGGCCAGAAGGTGATCGCGGCCGCAACCGTCGGCGGCATCTTGCTGGCTTCGGTCACCCTGTACGGCATCCTGGGCGGCGCCGACTTCGGCGGCGGCCTGTGGGACCTGCTGGCCGGCGGTGACCGGCGCGGGCACGCGCCGCGGCGGCTGATCGACGAGTCGATCAGCCCGGTGTGGGAGGCCAACCACGTCTGGCTGGTCTTCGCGCTGGTCATCTTCTGGACCGCGTTCCCGGTCGCGTTCGCCTCGGTGATGACGGCGGCGGCGCTGCCGCTCTGGCTCGCGGTTGGCGGGATCGTGCTGCGCGGCGCCGGGTTCGCATTTCGCAAGGAGGTCTCCGGGCTTGGCCTGCAGCGGGTGTTCGGCGCGGTGTTCGCGTTTTCCTCGCTGCTGACCCCGTTCTTCATGGGCACCGTGATCGGAGCCGTGGCAGCCGGCCAGATACCCGCCGACGCCAGCCACGCGAGCCTCGCCGCCTGGACCAACCCAACCTCGCTGCTGATCGGCTTCTTGTTCGTCGGCGCCTGCGGCTACCTGGCCGCCGTCTATCTCATTGGCGAGGCCACACGCCGCGGCGACCGCCGCTTGCAGGGTTACTTCACCCGCCGCGCGCAGGTCGCTGGCGCGGCGACCGGAGTCCTGTCGCTGGCCACGCTGCTCGAGCTGCACGGCCCGGCCCCGGCGCTGCAGCAGCATCTCACCGGGCGAGCCCTGCCGCTGGTGATCCTGGCCGGGCTGACCGGCCTCGCCGTGCTTGCCCTGCTGGCGGCGGGCCGGCCGCGCGGCATCCGGGTGCTCGCGGCGCTCGGCGTGGCCGCCGTGGTGTGGGGATGGGGCGTGGCCCAGTACCCGGCGCTGCTGCCCGGCACGGCGGTGACGCTGAGCAACGCGGGTGCCCCGCACTCCACGCTCGTGGCCCTGGTCGTCCTGTTCATCGTCGTTGTGGTGCTGATCGGGCCCTCGTTCGGGCTGCTGTTCGCCCTGCACGGGCGGCAGCTGCTGCAGGGCGGTGACGGGCTCGCGGCGCCCGCGGGTGGCGGGCCGGGTGCGGGGTCCCCGTCCCGGCCGCCCCGATCATCGGGGCAGCCGGGACGGGTGAGCCGGGTCGTGGCCATCGGCCTGATCGCCGCGGGCGCCGCGGGCGCCGTGGCGCGCGCCCGGATCCGGAGTGGCCGGAACCGCTGAGCCCGCCAGCCGAGGCCGGCGGTTACCTTCCGCGTGTGCCGTCGGCGAGTTCCCGCAAGATGTCGATGTGGCCGTTGTGCCGGGCGGTCTCTTCGGTCAGGTGGAACAGGATCCAGCGCAGCGTGACCGGCTCGGCCCGCCACGGCAGGGCGCCCCGGGACGGGGTGTCCAGGTCGAGGGACGCCACCAGGTCGCGGTGCCGGTCGCAGGCGGCCCGGTAGTCAGCCAGCAGCTGGGTGAGCGGAATCTCGGTCGCGATCCGGAACTCGCGATCGGGATCGTCGTCCGTCCACGGCGCGTCGATCGTGCCGCCAAGCATCGTCTTCTCTATCCACGAGCTCTCGGTCCAGCGCAGGTGGCTTACCAGTCCGGAGATCGTCATCAGCGGCGAGTCTGGCAGCGGCGCCCGGCGGGCGTCCGCGTCCGACAGGCCCGCGCACTTGGCGTGCACGGTGTCGCGGGTGTAGTCCAGCATCGTGGTCAGGACCGTGCGCTCGTCCCAGCTGGACGGGACGTCGTCGGTCCGGCCAGGCGCCATCGACTGTGAAGCTGACGACTGTGAAGCTGATTGCGAAGTCATGTGATTCCTCTGCTGAGCAGAGGCGCGACCGGGACTGCTATCGGTCAGTCTCCGGAGGCGCCAGTCGGTATATGGACATCGCGCCTCCTTTCCGTGTAGCCGTCCCGCGGTCTGCGGCAACCCGCTGAACGTAACGCCCCAGCCCGGGCAACGCAACTCCTTTCCGCCGCCCCCGGCCGTTCGCCCGACTCTTCCCCCCGGCCGCTCCGCCCGGCTCTTCCCCCCGGCCGCTCCGCCCGGCTCTTCCGCCCCTCTGCCGCTCCGCCCGGCTCTTCCGCCCCTCTGCCGCTCCGCCCGGGTCTTCCGCCCCCTGGCCGTTTCGCCCGCCGCGGGAGGCGGCTTACTGTGGCCCCGTGACGACTCAGCTGATCATTCTCAACGGCGGTTCCAGCTCGGGGAAGTCCGGGATCATACGGTGCCTGCAGGCCGTGCTGCCGGATCCGTGGCTGGCGTTCGGGTGCGACTCGTTCGTCGAGGCGCTGCCCGCGAAGATGCGGGAGTCGGACGCGGGGATCGCTGTCGCGGAGGATGGCGGGGTGAGCGTCGGGGCGGACTTCCGGGCACTGGAAGCGGCCTGGATCGACGGCGTCGTGGCGACGGCCCGCGCGGGCGCCAGGATCATCATCGATGAGGTCTTCCTCGGCGGGGCAGCGGGCCAGCAGCGGTGGCAGAAGGCCCTTGACGGGCTGGACGTGCTCTGGGTCGGTGTCAGATGCGACGGCGCCGTGGCCGCGGGGCGTGAGATCGCGCGAGGAGACCGCGTCCAGGGGATGGCCGCGTCGCAGGCGGCGGTGGTCCACCAGGGCGTGTTCTATGACGTGCAGGTGGACACCACGCACACGGAGGCCCTGGCGTGCGCGCGAGCCATCGCCGCCCACGTCAGCTGATCGCCAGGCCGGCTCGCGGCCGGCCGGCTACGGCACGCTGGTGAACAGCCAGAAGGCCAGCCCGGTACCCGTCCCGTAACAGAGGTGGGCGCTCAGGTCGCCGCCCAGGGTCTTGAGGTCGTACTGCCAGATCGGCTTGTACAGCCCTCCCTCCGGCAGGATGAGGTAGCTGCTGAGCCAGACCGAGGCGCCGAACGGCAGCCCGTACAGCGGGCTGCGCTTGCGCAGCGAGCCGACCAGGATGCCGTAGCCGACCGCGGCCGACGACCCATAGCCCCAGTGCATGACCGTGCTGATCGGGAACGCCCAGCGGTCCGGGAGTTCGCGCTGGGTGAAGCCCTCGATCACCCGCTTGGCGACCTGACCGGGGTCGGGAGCCTTATCCCAGCTCTCGACAGGGGCGAACTCCCACGCCATCGGGCTGTCCGTGCCGCCCGCCCGGCGGTACCGCCGGTAGCGGACCGCGTCCATGCACGCGGTCCCCACGGCCCCGGCCAGCAAGCCGCCCACGACCGCGCCGAGCGGGGTAATCCTCCGTCGTCCCATGTGTATCCAATCGCCGTCGCCTCCCCGGGCGGTCGCCCGGGGCTCAGGACTACCGCCCGGTTACTCGACGGAGAGTTCCCGCAGGTTGCTCTTTGTCAGCTCGACCAGTTCGTCCCCGCCGCCGGAAAGGATGGTCCGGGTCGCGTACAGCGTGAAGCCCTTGAGCTCGCCGTAACTGATCTTTGGCGGCAGGGCCAGCTCGTGCCGGTCGGTGAGCACCTCGACCAGGGCCGCGCCGTCGTGCTCGAAGGCCGCCTGCAGCGCGTCGTCAAGCTCGCCCGCCTTCTCCACCCGCGCCCCGAACAGCCCGACGGCCCGGGCGATCCCGGCGAAGTCAGGATTGTCAAGCTCCGTGCCGTAGGTGACGATCCCGGCGGCCTTCATCTCCAGTTCCACGAACGACAGCGCGCCGTTGTTGAACACCACGACCTTCACCGGAAGGTGCTGCTGGCGCAGCGTGATCAGCTCGCCGAGCAGCATCGCCACCCCGCCGTCGCCGGACAGCGCCACCACCTGCCGGCCCGGCTGGCTGGCCTGGCACCCGATGGCCTGCGGAAGCGCGTTGGCCATGGATCCGTGGTTGAACGAGCCGATCAACCGGCGGCTGCCGTTCATCCGCAGGTAGCGGGCGGCCCAGATGCACGGCGTGCCCACGTCGGCGGTGAAGACCGCGTCCGGCGCGGCGAGCCGATCGACCGCCGCGGCGACGGCCTGCGGGTGCAGCGGCGAGCGGTCCCGGCGCTGCTGCGCAAGCTTGTCCAGCCTGGACCGGGCCCTGCGGTAATGCCCGGTCATCCGGTCCAGGTGCGCCGAGTCGGACTTGACCCTGATCAGCGGCAGCAGGGCGTCAACGGTGTCGGCGACCGTACCCACAAGCGGGACGTCGACGTGCACCCGGCGGCCGATCTGCTCGCCGCGCACGTCGACCTGAATCACCGGCACACCGCTCGGATAGAACTGGCGGTAGGGGAAATCCGTGCCAAGCATGAGCAGCGCGTCGCAGTGCTCCATCGCCCGGTAGCCCGAGGTGAAGCCGATCAGCCCGGTCATCCCCACGTCGAACGGGTTGTCGTATTCGACGAACTCCTTGCCGCGGAACGCATGCAGCACCGGCGCCTTCAGGGCCCCCGCGATCTTGATCAGCTGGTCGTGCGCGCCCGCGCAGCCAGCCCCGGCGAGGATCGTCACCCGGCTGGCTGCGTTCAGCACCTCGGCCGCTGCGGCCAGCGGGCCGCCGGCTGGCCGGATGACCGACGGCGTCGCCCGTATCGCCACCGCGGACGAGCCGGACGGCACGTCGGCGAAGAACAGGTTGCCCGGGACCACGACGACGCCCACGCCGCCGCGGGCCAGCGCGGTGCGCATGGCGATCTCCAGCACCCGCGGCATCTGCTCGGCCTCGCTCACCAGCTCGCAGTAGACGCTGCACTCACGGAACAGCTCCTGCGGATGCGTTTCCTGGAAGTACCCCGAGCCGATCTCCTCTTCCGGGATCTGCGCGGCGATCGCCAGCACCGGCACCCGGCTTCGGTTCGCGTCGAACAGCCCGTTGATCAGATGCAGGTTGCCCGGGCCGCAGCTCCCCGCGCACACCGCGAGCTCGCCGGTCAGCGCCGCCTCTCCGGCGGCGGCGAACGCCGCGCCCTCCTCGTGGCGCGTGTGTACCCAGGAGATGGTGCCGTCCCGGCGCAGCGCGTCGGTGAAACCGTTCAGCGAGTCCCCGGGTATCCCGTAGACCCTGCGCACGCCCGACGCCTTCAGCGTCGCAACCGTCATCTCAGCCACCGTGCTGGCCATCAGCCGTCCTTCCGCGATCCGTGTCCCATGAGCCGTGAGCGACCAAACAAGGCTGGCGCTGAGGATGAGACGTGCCAGCGCCCTACTGGTTATGCTCACCCGGCGCGGCGGATATAGCCAGAGCGGCCGTCTAGATTGCCCGATGGGGCCACGGCAGCGGTGGAGGGTCAGCGCCCGTGCGGCGCGGGCTAACCATCAGGCGGAACCCGCAGCTAGGTCTCGATGGCGGCGAAACGCCTCGGAACAGGTGGTTGTGGTCGCCACGAAGATTGGCGCATGATAGCGCGAACACTGTCGGTATTGCGCGGTGCGGCCACTGTACGATGGAATCGCAGCAGAACAATAGCACTGGCCAATGGCCGCGAATCGTGGTCGCGCCGTCGTATTCAGGGGGTGCGCATTATGAGGCGTCCAGCCCATGGCACCGCCCAGCCGTGCCGCTGACCATCGGAGAGGTCCATACGGGCCTTCTGCTCACGTCCACCGCTGTCCCGGCCGAAACTGCAGCAGCGTTACTGGCCATCCTGCCCGGCGGCTCGGTACGGACTCGTCAACGTCCGGTTCGTTACGCGTGGTCACCTGAAGTACTTACCGGCGTGGACTGTTTCGCACCCCTCGCCGGCCGACGGGAGGTACGGATCGTCGGAACGCCGGCGACGCAGGTGTCCATTACCGACGGGCACATCGTCCAGGCCCGGACCCATGCCACTCTCAGCCACGAGCCCCACGGCCGACGGCGGCCATGGGCGCACTACTTAGCGCAGCCCGGAGTGGTAGAGGTGCTCGGAACCGCGTCGGAGGAGAACCTGGCCACCGGTTTCCTCAGCGGGCCGACCACCATGACCGTCCTCGATCTCGGCGCGGTCAACTTCCGTACGCTGGCCGCGATCCAGCGGAACACGCAATTGGATCACAACCCGCCATTTCGCAGCCGCCGCACCCGACTGCGATGGTCAGCGGAGGCGGCCGGAGACCACCAGGAGATGGTCTTCACCCTGGGCGCCAACGGACTGCGGACCGTTCGGCTGCGCACCGAAGAGCCGGATCCGCAGGCGCTCGCGGACTTCTGCGCCGACCTCGCGCTCCACGACTGGCTGCTCTCCGCGCTGCTCGACCTCGTGGACCGAGCCGTCGCCCGAAACCGCCCGGCGGTCGAGGTGATCGGTCTGCTCCGGCCTGGCATCGACCATCTCATTCATGCCTGGATGCCCGCGGCTCACGTGAGTAAGACGCTGACCGGGATTTGGCGGGACTTCGACCTGAGGTCTGGGTTTTCCCTGCAATGGCATAAAACGGTCCAGCGGATACGGGATCAGTTGTCTGTGAGCATCATCGAGGCCCTGCAACCGCTCGCCGAGCCACAGAAATCGGAGTCTGCATGACCTCCAGAGCAGCGCGGCGGAATCTCGCCATCGGCCTCATCTCGAAGATCGGACTTCCCCTGCTCCTAGGGCTGATCACGATCGCGGCGTCAGACGCCGGTGCGCTGTCGGGCCGAACTGGCCTGGAGCTGGCCGCGGTGGTCACCCTGGGCTCCATGCTGGTGCTATTCCTGATCGATCTCGAGATCCGGCTCTCGGAACTGCAGGAGTACATAGCCACCGGCTTCCAGAAGATCGACCGGTCTGCCAAGCTTCTGAACCTGATCGACGGGTCGGTCCTGGAGACCGCGCTGCTCACCAATCTGGTGGAGGCGGTCGGCGGAGCCGATGACAGCGTCAACCCGATGCTGCTGCGCCTCGCGCGACATGAGATAGAGCGGTCGACCTGGTTCGTGCGGCAACTGCCGACCGGCCGCGAGATCGCTTACGACGGCGAAGACCGGGAATGGCTGCTCGGCCTGACCAAGGAAGCCCAGCAAACGATCGATGCGATCTCACTGTCCACCGTGGATGCCGGCATGCGCGACTTCGACGGCGGCCTGTGGACCAGCGACCTGGGTACTCGCTACCTGGAGATGCAGCGCGAGGCGATCAACCGGAACGTCACGATCCGGCGCATTTTCGTATTCGAGAATAAGGAGCTAGCCGGGGACGAGACGTTCATGAAGATCACCCAGATGCAGCGTGATGCCGGCGTCGACGTCCGGATGCTCGACCAGCAGCTCATCCCGCAGATGCTTCAGCCGATGATCTTCGACTTCATCGTCTTCGACGGAACGGTAAGCTACGAGACGACTCCGGCCACCACGTTCACGGCCGGCAAAACCAGGCCAGTCATCGTGCGGACCGTGCTCGCCCCGATGCCAGATCGGGTCCGGGATCTGAAAAGCAAGTTCGCGCAACTGTGGGAGGCCGCTGACCCCGACCGGCCGCTTGGCTGACGGATGAGCCCGAACAGCCAGATTCAGGCCGGGTCGGTCTGTCCTGGCGCTGCGAACACGTACCGGACCCGGTCAACCAGTTCAACCGGCAGCTCCATCCCGTCCCGTGCCGCCCTCGCATCGGTGTCGGCCAGCACCGGGCCCTCGGGCAGGAACTGACTGAGAATGGTACGGACGGCCAGTTCCACCGGGAGAAAGCGAGGCGACAGCACCGACAGCGTCGTATAAGCCGTAAAGGGCGCCGCCCCGCGGTTGAGCCGGGTGATCGGCGGCATCTCGTCCCAGCTGCCCGGCCACGGATCAGTCCAGTCCTGGGGCGTCAGGACTGGTCGGCCTTGATCGCGCAGCAGTCCCAGCCGGATTAGCTGCCAGACGGCCGCCAGCATCGCGCAGGACCAGGTCCGGATGCCCTTATGTTCGTCCCAGAGTTCGACGTCGACGAAGATCGAGTGTCGATGGCGGGCGCTCTCCCGGGGTGGCCGCCATGGTTCGCGTTTGGCCATCGCCTCGCCGCGAGAGGTGCTCGGGGATCGTTGCCCGTTGGTCAGCCACCCAGTCTCGGTGAGCGGTGGGCGCCCGCCCGTGGTCCCGGCCACCGGCTCGGTTACCAAGCGGCCAAGGACGAGGTGCGCCGCCTGGCTGTCTCGCGTCTTCGCACACGCTGACTCCCGGGCCAGATAGTCGATCCGCAGCCCTTCGCTCTCGGCTACGGACGTCACCATAGGAATCAGCTCATCAGGTGAGGAGAACCGGCTGAAGTAGTCGTCAATCAGGAAACAGGTGCTGAACCGGGTAGGCCGCTTCCCGCAGCCGATCGACCGTGGGGTCTCCACCGCCCGCGCCCACGGCGCCACCGTGGCGAACGTATCCCGCAGAGCCGACTGACCTCTGGCGAGATCCTCCATGTAGAGATGTCCGAGTTCGATCGAGACGTGAGAGAGCGGCAGGGACTCCACCTTGAGGTCGGCGCTGCTCTCCAGGAACTCGGTCTCGACCTCGGTCACATCCGTTCCCACGCCTGCTCGTCGATCATGCTCTTGGCGATGTTCTCGAAAGCCTCGACCGTGGCCTGATTCGCGACATGCCGGGCCCAGACGTCGCTATCGGTGATCAACTGCTCGCGCCACTGCAGCAGCGGGTCGAGCGGTACGGACCCCAGCATGGCGGACCGGCCGACATCCATCTCGGAGGCCAGCCGCTGCAGGTCGCGGTTGGCCTCGCGCAGCCAGGCCAACTGGGCCGGGCGCAGGCCAGCGAGATCCGGCGCGTTGGGATCCACAAGAGCGGTCCGGACGAAGCGGATGTCCTCGATGAACCGTTCCCGCTCCTGGCCGTGTGTCTCGCCGATGTCGAGCAGGCCGCGCTCGCCAAAGACAAGGCCGGCCGCCGCCATCACGTGCTGCCGAGTCCAGCGGTGGAACACCAGCCATCGGGTGGTCACGCCCGCCATCTGCGGCGTCGAAGTGGCAGCGATCACGATCTCCGCAGCATATGACCGGCCAGCGCTCAGATCGACCAGCACAACCTCGAACTCACTGTGCAACCGCAGAAACAAATCGATGCAGCGCTCGACCGTGTCGTCGTCAAAGGAAAACTCGCCCCCACCGGCGTCACCAGGCACTAGTGCCAGTCGACCGGTACCCGGTGGACGCTGCCGGAGGCTGGTCCGGCCGGAGTACTCCCAGACGTCCCAGATCTCCTCCGAATGCGAGCGGCCCTGCAGGTAGGAATGAGTACCGCTGCCAGTGGTGGTGCCCCGGCTGAGCGCGCTGATGCCAAAGATCGCCCCAGACGTCGGTGAACCGAAGTCAAAGTCGACATAGCAAACGTCGCCACCTTGCAGGGCACGCCGGTACACCACGTTGCTCCCGGTGACCGAGCGGCCGGTCCCTCCCTTGTCCGACGTGGCGATGAGGAGCATGGCTAGGTCATCCTGGCGGTATCCGCACGAGCCGCGTCAACAGCGTCGAGTTCGCGGAGCACGTCGGCAGCCAGGACACCTGCGGTGCCTGGCCGGTCACGGACCAGTTCCCGGGCCCGGCGCAGGTTGGCCCCAATCACCTGGAAGCTTTCCCGCATCTTCTCGCCGGTGTCATTCGTGCCGCGCAACCGCTCCTGATCGAACAGGTGCTCCGCCTCGGCGAGCAGCTGCTGGGCGTGTCCACTCAGATCGAAGGTCGCCATGGGCTGGGACTGGGTCACGTTCGCGGCGGCGACCAGCACCTCGATGACGCGCTCGGTGTGGTACCAGGACGGCACCTCGTTAGCTTCGTACGGGGTGTCGGTGAATATCTGCGTCGGCTGGTCCCAGAGTCCCCGTACCGCCGACGAGTTCATCTTGCGGCGCTCGATGTGTGCCCAGATCTGGTCGGCGAGATCAAGGAACTTGATTCGGGCCGCAGGGTCGTCGGCCAATTCGGCTACGCGGAGCAACCGCTTCAGCACCAGCAACGTGAAGCTAGATACGATCCATTGCAACCGGGGGCCTTCGGCCACCTTTTCGCTGCCGATCAGCCTCAACTCCATACCGGGAACATGGAGTTTCACCGCGGGGTCGTTCTCCATCGGCCGACGGGTAATCCGCCCGCGGTTGGCCAGTTCCTCGAGCAGGCGTCCGATCCGCTCAACGTCGATGTTGGCGATTCGCTCACTGCCGATGCCCTCGACGACGATAGACGTGAGGAGCACCGAGTAGTAATCAGATTCGCGGCCGTCGGTCGTTCTCCACGGCAAATCCTCCAGCGGCCACCGCCCGCTGCCAAAGGTGGCGACCGTCGCCCAGTACCGCCGGGTCAGATCCCACCGCAGCTGGAGAGCTCGGGCCAGCCGCTGCTGCTCCTCGTTCAGCAGGCCAAGAAGACGAGTCCGCTCGCTGAACAGGTCCTGAATGCCGTCGAGTGCAACCACTGTGAAATACAGATACGGCCGCGCCTCAGCCACGCCGACAGGCTGCTGGCCGATGTTGGTGGCATAGGGGATTTCGGGCGCACCGTCGACGATCCCCCAAGACCATCCGCATTCGAATAGCCGACCGCGGTTGTCCAGTTCTTCGGCCACTTGGCCCGACCCGATCGTCAGCTCCTGCCGAAGGCCGGCCCGGATCTCGGCCAGTTCCTCCAGCAGAGCGCGGACCAGGATGTCGGTGGCGACACCGGTCTGGTTGATCATTCCGCACATCGTCTGGCCGGGTGGCTCGGTCGGGTCGAAGGTGTTCACGATGAAGCTGCGTAGCAAGCCCACCATGGCCGCGGTCAGCCGCTGCGAGGAAAGCGCTTCGAGTTCGTCGATCTCCCGAAGCATCTTCTGGCTTCGCAGACCTTGCCGATAGATCCTGAGGAAACCCAGCGTGGCCAGGCAGAGGGTGACGGACATCGAATAGGAGTCCACCACGTGCAGCTGCCGCTGCTCGTCCTTGACCGGCGGCGCATCTGGCTCGACTTGGAAATAGGTGTCCCCGGAGAAGTCCGGAACCCCAGCGGCAAGATAGGTGCGCATGTAATCGCCGATGAAGGCGACAAGCTGCCGCGGGATGTCCAGCGCGTTTCCGAGACGATGCAGATAATTCAGGACGTCTTCCGCGGTCTGGTCGACGCTGTCCACCTTCAGAGACTCGACGGCTGTAGCGGGGTACAGAATAGTCAATAATTGCTCAGCATCGCTGATAGAATTACGACCGCTTCGGCCACCCCACGTCCATTTACCGTCGTTAAAAGAATAATCAACGGTTGCGCGCCAGATATCAAGTACCTGTCTTCGCGTCTGGATCTCCATAGTCCCCGGCCTTGGTCACTAGCTGCCGACGATCCCGGTGGCCACAATCATTCCCGTGTACCCCTCCCGGACCCGGTCCTTTGTCTTGAGCAAATCTACGCTCAATTCGCTCACACCGAGTTTCTCAAACTGTTCCCTTACGTCGTCTGGCGCTATCCCCAAGGCCGGGAAGAAGGTGTCACCTACTAAGTAGCCATGCGAGCCGGCCATAAAGGTCGCAGCGAACGGGGAGTTCGGCTGGAGTGCACCAACGAAGCTCTGGATGGCGGTACGGAACTCTTCGGGCTCTTCCGTGATCGACTCGGCCACGAAGAACATGGTCCCGAGCTGCCACCTGGCCGGGGAGAGCTCGAACACGCTGCGTTGTTCGATCCCCGCATCTCCTGGCGACCCGGCACAGGCCTGCCGGAGTCGCCTGCGAGGATCACCAATCCGGTTGTAGCCCTTGAAGTCACGCACTTCGCGCCAGAAAGGCTGCCAGGTCCACGGGGCTGCCTCGTCCACCACTTGATGGCGCAGCCAGCTGACGTTGCTCTTGGAATGGTCCGTGAGCAGGATCTCCTTGGTCCACGGCAGCATTAGGAGGGCAGGGTAGAGGTTCGTCCCCGAGCCCACGTCGATCGCCCGGTGAACCGGATCGCGGCCGTTGAAGGCTTTGCGGAAGAAAGGGCTGACCTGGTGGATGATTTCCCGGTCCGCCGCATGGATCCTCGCATAGTTGCGGCGCCAGTATTCGTCAGATGGGAAGGATTCCCAGTCCGGGTCGGCGTTGCGCTGAACCGTGGCGTCACACAGGCGCACAGGTGCATCAACCATAGACGGCAACATTAGTATATCCGAGGCGAGTACTCACCGAACTCGCGAGGTAAGGCCTCGTTGTCGCCCAGTACGAGGTGTCTCATCTAACCTCAGCTCCGCGAGTGGTAGTCCACTGCAAGCTACTCCCTGAGTGTAGCACCTGGCCCAGGCGACAACCGCCCACGCGCAAGCCGCCGTCGGGGCCGGCCAACATCGCCCCGCAGGCGGCCATGAACGTTGCCTGTCTCAGCCTGAGCGGTCGGTACGCTCATCTACGTATCCGGTCACCAAGAACATTCCGTCGTAACCAGGCCGGAGTCGACGGACGGAGTTGTCGGTCTGGAGGACATCGGTAACCGTGACCGGTATCCGGGTGAGCAGCGCGGTCAGGGACTCGTAGGTGACCTCGACCGCCGGGAACGTGACCCCGGCGACATCGTAGCCGACCGACTTCTCCATGAACGCCATCATGAACGGCGCTTCTGGCGTGAGCGAGCCGAGGAAGGAGCGTACCGCGAGCTCGAACTCCTTCTCGTCCGAGGTGATCCCGTCGGCCACGAAGAACATGCTGCCCAGGCCCCAGGCCCGCCGGGGAAGCTCGAAGATGCTCTCATAGCGGATCTCGTGATTAGTTGCCAGCCGACAGCGGGGCTGCTCGACATCCCGGTATCCGGGTAGCCCTGCCACGAGGTCCCAGTAGGGCTGCCAGACCCATTCATCAGGGGCGTAGGCCAGGTTCTGGTTGAGCCAGTCGATATTGGCGCGCACGTACTCGGTGAAGGCGATGCGTTCGGTCCAGGGCAGCATCAGGAGCGCAGGATAAAGATTGGTACCTGCACCCACGTCCACCGCGTTGCTGATCGGAGCGCGGCTCCCGCAGGCATCGATCAGGAAATTACTGGCGCGCTCTATAATCTGCACATCCTCAGGTAAAAGAGCGTCATAGTTGAATTTCCAGTAAGCCTCGGCATCGAAGTCCGACCAGGGCGCGGCGTTGTTCGGCGTTCCGCCCTGGCGGTCCATAATTTTAACTGTACCAGGGCAAAGCAAGCAGATAGTCATCAACTGTTGCTGCTGGAGCGAGCCGTGACGAATAATGGCCTAACGGGGATGTGAGGCGGGTGATGTGCGTGCCGGATGGCCAGCAGATCCCGGCGCAGGAAGTACCGGCTTCGGGCGCCAGTTCGGCGCAGCGCCAGCAACCAAACCATCGACCTTGGTCGAAGAGCCAGGTCCGGGTGGCCGATAAATGGCCGACCCGGCGCGGCCAACCGGTCAGCGTCGCCTTGTCGCCAGCCGGGGACCGACTGGCCTTGTCCGTAGGCCAGAGGCTGAGTGTCTCGGCGATCTCAGATCGTTCGTGCAGCGAGCCGCTGCTTCAGCGCGCCTGCGCCCTTGCTCCCGGCCTCACCTGGTCGCCAGGTGGCGGCAAGCTGGCCTACCGGGACGACGACGGGAAGGGCCGACTGCTGGACCTGTCAGGCCAGATTCCGACCGATGGCGAAGCGGACCAGGCCAAGACGCTCGGGGTGACGAGCGCACTGCAGTTCGCCCCGGATGGCGATCGGCTGGCCGTGCTTTCACCGTCGTTACCGGGCCGAATGACACTGACTGTTTTCGAGCCGGAGCTGGCGGAGGTCTGGGAGTGCGTGCTGACCCGGAACCGGATGTCCAGTCCGGGTGCCGAGAGAGTGAACCTGGCGTGGTCTCCCGATGGGAGGCTCCTGGCGTGCACCACCGGGACCTCGACGGTCTGGCTCATCGACGCCCATAACGGGCAGCGGGTCGGGTCGTTCGACAACCACTCGCTGACCGTCACGGGCTTGAGCTGGGTTGACAACGACTGGGTGGTCTCAGCGTCCGAGGACGCGACGCTGCAGCTGTGGCGTCAGGACGGTTCGGCGCCCCCGACCGTAGTGGAGACCATTCCGGCGGCGGGCTTGGTGTTCGTGCGCGAGCAGCGCACCGCGCTGATCTGGTCGGCCGAATGCGAGCTGTTGGCGTGGTCCCTGGCCGAGGTGCCCACCCAGTTGTGGCACCGCAATCCCCCATCGCTGAGCGTAGCCGCTCATTTCACCAGGCTGGCGGTGAGCGCTACGAGCAACTTGATGGCTCTCGTGGACGCCGGGGCGACGGAGCTGATCCTCATCAGCGACTGGGACAAGACGCCCAACGCTCCGGCCGCCACCACAACCTACGCCAACGCCAAGGTGTTGCTGCTCGGCGACTCGGGGGTCGGCAAGTCCGGCCTGGCCATGGTGCTCGCTGGCGAAGCGTTCCGGGCCACAGAATCTACGCACGGACGCCGGATCTGGCGGCTCTCCGCGACCGAGGAGCCGGACACCTTCGGAGAGGATCGCGAGGTGCTGGTCTGGGACCTCGCCGGCCAGCCGGGATATCGGATCGTGCACCAGCTTCATCTGGGCGATGCCGCCCTGGCCCTCATCCTGTTCGACTCCAGGAGCGAGACCGCGCCCCTTGCCGGCGTGCGGCACTGGGCGCGAGCGGTCAGGCACGCCCACCCGGTCACGACGGGCGGGCTGACCACTTTCCTGGTCGCCGCGCGGACCGATCGCGGTGGCATCACGGTCTCCACCGAGCGCAGGCAGCAGGTGATGACCGATTTCGCGCTGGACGACTACTTCGAAACCAGCGCGATGGAGGGAACAGGTGTCGAGCTACTGCGCTCCCGGCTGCTGGCGGCGATCGACTGGGGCCAGGTTCCCAAGATCTCCTCTACCGCGTTGTTCGCTGAAGCCAAGCAGTTCGTGGTCGAGCAGAAGTCGTCGGGCAACCTCCTGACCCCCCTCGACGAGCTGAGCGGGGCTTTCCAGACTGCCGTGCCCAGCGGCCCGGAACTGCTCAAGGCCGAGATGCAAATCCCGGATCTGAGCGACGCCGACACGCCGGAAGCCTCCGCAGGGCTGGCAGCGGTCTTCGAGGGATGCGTCGCGCGGCTGGAGTCCGCGGGTCTAGTGAAGCGGCTGAAGTTCTGGGACTACGTGCTGCTGCAGCCCGAACTGCTCGACGACTACGCCAGCGCGATCGTGAACGCCGCCCGAAACGAGCCGGACGGGCTCGGCAGCATTCTGGAGACCACGGTCGTCGAGCGCGACTTCCCGATCCCGTCCACGGACCGCATGATGCTTGCGCGGCAAGAGCAGCTACTGGTTTTCGCCACGCTCGAGGAGCTCATCCAGGCCGAGCTCGTCCTGCGCGAGCCCACCGAAGACGGCATGCAGCTTGTCTTCCCTTCCGCCTTGCGGCGCGACCTGCCGGCGTCCGAAGCACCGAAGGGCGACGGCGTGGTATTCCGGTTCGAGGGACTGGTGGAGAACGTCTATGCCACGCTGATCGTCCGGCTGACCCGCAGCGAGCGTTTCACTAGGATCGCCGCCTGGCAGTCGGCCGCCCGCTTTGCTGCAGATAAGGGCGAGTGCACGGTGTTCCTGAAGGGCGACGGCGAGGGCAGGGCGGAACTCTGGATCGGCTACGACGGTGTGCCCGATTACCTTCGACTGCAGTTCGAACGGTTTGTGCATGCCCACCTCGACCGGCGGGCCACGGTGGGCACCGTAACCCGGGAGCGCCAGTACAGCTGCCCGGACGACAACACCGCGTTCACCCCCGAGCAGGTGAAGCGGGCTCGCGACCGGGGCCGGGACGCCATCGTGTGCCCGGTCTGCGAGAACCGGGTCTTGCTGCGCGACGACTACCAGCCGACGCCCGACGCTGACCAGAACATTGCGGCGATGGATGCGTCTGCTGACGTCGGCCGGAACGAAGACGCCGCTTCCACGGTGTTGCAGGGAAAGGAAACGGTCGCCGAGTTCGACGTTTTCCTCTGTCACAACTGGAGGGACAAGGCCGCGGTTCGCAGGCTCGCGCAGGACCTGCGGGAGCGCGGGATACGGCCGTGGCTGGATGAGAACGAGCTGCGGCCGGGGCTCCC
>Ga0209169_10000406_pt1 | contig 26059 bp, 21 predicted proteins | sample HubBroMetageWRM4_FD_188346 | JGI IMG/M metagenome (GOLD analysis project Ga0209169, IMG submission 188346) | Warmed soil microbial communities from the Hubbard Brook experimental Forest, New Hampshire - Hubbard Brook CCASE Soil Metagenome WRM 4... | ecosystem: Environmental > Terrestrial > Soil...
TAGCGCTCGGAATCGTATCTCTTGAGGTAGTCCAGTAAACGACGCCGTTTACTGACTAGCATGAGCAGGCCGCGGCGCGAGCCGTGGTCCTTCTGGTGCGTCTTGAAGTGGTCCGTCAACTGGCCAATGCGTTCACTAATGATGGCGATCTGAACCTCGGGACTCCCCGTGTCAGTCGCGTGCGTCTGATACTGGTCAATTACGGATTTCTTTTGCTCTCTGGCTAACACTAACCTGGTGCACTCCTGTTCTGGTTTCGATTTATCTTTGTGACAGTAGTGAGGATAACAGGCGGGGGGTGGAGGTGTAAAGGCGGCGGGGGTGCTGACCACTCCCAAACTCTTGTCATTCCGACGCGCGCTGCAAGCGCGCGAGGAACCTGCTGTCCGGTGGAGTGGCATTGGTTTGTGGTCGCGCAGGCAAACAGCAGGTTCCTCACCGCGCCCTTCGGCCCGGTTCGGAATGACAAACCTTTCTTGACACGGTTCGGAAGATCGGAGGGGTGGCAATGGCCGAGCGGCGCTACTACGTTTACATCATGGCGAGCAAGAGCCGCGTGATCTATGTCGACGTAACCGGTTTTCTCATGGCGCGGGTCTTACGCCACTGAGCCGGCGAGGGCGGGGCATTTACGCGAAAGTACCGTGCGAGCCGGCTCGTTTATTATCACAGCTTTCAGAACGTCGGCGATGCCATTGCGCGGGAGACGAGCTGAAGAAATGGCGGCGCGAGAAGAAGGTGGCCTTGATTCGGGCGGAGAACCCGACTTGGGAGGATCTGTCGAGCGGCTGGGGCGGGGCGGCGATTATGAGGGTGTCGCGGACAGCAGGTTCCTCACCGGGCGTTCCGCCCGATTCGGAATGACAAGCCTGCCTACGCGAACTCAATTCCGTCTTGCTCGCAAAGCAGCTGCCAGGCTGCGCGATAGCGGTCGTAAGCATGCCGCCACCGGAGGCACTTCGGCTTTAGTAACAGCGCCGTCAGCCCCAGAATGTGAGCCAGCGGAAAAATGAACCATGAATCCTCAGGGATTATGTAAGCCGCAATAAAATCGATTTCCGACAGCTTGTAGGCGGCATAGCCTCCTGCTTTTATAGTGCGCTTTACAGCGACCTGATGCATCCCGTGCAGCATGTGAGCAGTTGATTTAACTTGCACGCGAACCAGACGCGGGCGGATTCGGTCATCAGCGGAAGCCGATCGCGGTGGATCGAGAATGACGTCGTAGCGTTCGCTGTCGCCGTAGGGACGGGAGATGCCGAAGCCTTGGCGGGCGGCGGCGAGGGCGAAGGCTAGTTCGGAGATCTCTCCGCGACGTTTGGTGGTTTGTTCGCGCTCGAAGGGAGTTTGGGCGCGGCGGGTTGCGGAACTGGGCAGGGCTTGGGCTGGACGCTGGTTGCGTCCGGGGGACGGGCCCTTGCGTCTGCGCATGAATTTTGGCTTTTGGTGTTAAGAGAACTAAACCCAGAAAGACAAAAGGCGCCAGCCCTTGGGGAGCTTGCGCCAATTTTTACTCTCTATATATAGGATAGCAGGTTCGGTGGGGTGAACCCGCCACGAACCGTGAACTTATTTCTCTAACGAGAGCAATGAGTTACGAGGAAATCATCAAGTTTAGGGTCTTGACAAGACTTTGACCGGAGAAAAGCATGACAATTCCCTTCTGGTGTCATGAAGTCGCCCTCGGAAGCCTGGTTAGCCTCAGTCTTAGGATGACCCGGCAGGGTATCCATAGGAGAATTACTGCTGCGGCGAGAAGGCCCAGGAGTTGCCACTTGAGTTGGCTGACGAGTTGGTGGGCGGCTTGCAGTTCGTCGAATGAGGTCCACTCCTCGCGAATTTTTCCGTCGACAATGCGCCAGACCGTGATGCCACGAAGTTCGACGCGCGCTCCGGTCGGCGGTAGCCCGTATCCGGCGGCGGTATTGGTTCCCCGGAAGGTCCACACCACAGTGACGAGGTCTGCTTCGGCGACCATCAGGTCCACGGTGATCTTGAGATCGGGAAACGTCTTTTTCTCGGCATGCACTGCCGCTTGGTCCGCTTGAAGATCGAAATTCCTGTGGAGTCCGTGGTTCACGAAATCGCTGGCATAGATTTCGTCTGCAACCTGGAATTTTCCCTGATTGAAAATCTCGTCGAACACTCGTGCGGCGACTGCTTTGTTCTTATCCTGCTGAGAGGTTCCCTCTGGCGGGAGAATGCCAGCCGCCGATGCCGCGCTTACGGTCGCGAGTGTCACGAACAACAGCAGCAATGTTTTCTTCATTGTCATCGAGCGAATTATAGTACCGTCGGCTCGGCCGTAAGGCTGAAACCGCTCCGTCCTCCTGGCATTAATGAATTGTCCCCGAGTGGCCAAAACAGAACAGATTTGCGCCACGCACCTCTGCCACACTGCGATAAGGCTGCTGTCCGATTTCACGCTGTCTACCCGGTTCGCCCGATGGCGCTGGTGAGATACATGCGTAGGATTCAGGGACGGGATCATTTCAACTGCAGTCAGAGAATGCGGGAACACACAAAATAGGAGGAACTCATGAATAAGGATCAGGTGACAGGCAAGATCGATCAGGCAGTGGGCAAAGTGCAGCAGAAAGTTGGAGAAGGTGTTGGTGATGAAAACCTAGCCAATAAAGGCGTGGTCAATCAAGTCAAAGGAGCGGTGAAAGAAACGTGGGGCGATGCCAAGGATGCGGCAAAGCAGATCCACGAATCGCACAAGGAAGCCGCTTCCGAGAAGGCCGCCGAGAAGCGGGAGCAGGTCAGCCAGTCCGTGGATGACGCGAAAGACAAGGCAAAGGGCAAGATTGAGGATTTCAAACAGCGACACTCCGCGTGAAATATGGCAGGTGCGCTGTGAAAAGCCCGGCTTGATCAGAGCCGGGCTCGTTTATTCGACTGTCAGCATTCGACTGTCAGGACATGCTAGGCAGTGGCAGACCTCTTCGTGCGACTCTCCGTGGCCACGGGTTGAGCCACTTTGCGCACCAGGAAAGGCTGCAGGTTGACTTCGGAGGCGGCCGACTCCAGACTCACGATCGAGTGTCCGAGCTGGCACGTAACGAAATAGCGCTCACCATTGGGGCTGGTTACTTCAAACTTGCCGATCTCGCCCTGTAGAGCCTCGGCAACGTCATAGGTCGAAATACTGTCATTCAGTTTCATGGGACTTCCTCCACTTCGTGTTGCACTTGTTGTCTGCTACCCTGCGCCTGCGAACGCCTCATATCCATCCTAGGGCAGGGCGGGAGGGAGTCAATACCGAGGCGCAAATTTTCTCCCGGTTGAGTTCATTTTTGGGAAAATGTCTCGTCGCTCCGAGCCACGTCATCAATGAAAATGACAGCATTTCCACTCAAGGCATTTCGGGAGCTGCGGGGAGATGCATTGGTCCTTCGCGTGGTGCTTTCGGCGGCGTTGGGGCGCGCGGGGCTCAGGATGACAATCTGATTGATGACAATCAAATTTGATGACAATCAAATTTGTGGAGGGCCGGCAAGACGTTGCAAGCAACGTCTCTACGACACGCTATACTTCTTCGCTCTCCTTCAATCTTGCGATCACGCTGAAATCTTCGAGCGTTGTGGTGTCGCCTTTGACGTCGCCGTGGGTTGCTAGTTCGCGCAGGAGACGGCGCATGATTTTTCCGCTGCGAGTTTTGGGAAGCGTGTCGGTGAAGCGGATGTCGTCGGGCTTGGCCAGCGCTCCGATTTCTTTCGCCACCCACTTGCGCAATTCTTCTTTCAATTCGAGGGTAGGCTTGCGTCCTTGTTGGAGACTGACGAAGGCAGAGATGGCTTGGCCTTTGAGTTCGTCGGGACGGCCAACCACGGCAGCTTCGGCAACCGCCTCATGCGCTACCAGCGCGGACTCGACTTCCATAGTGCTGAGCCGGTGTCCGCTGACGTTGAGCACATCATCGACACGCCCCATGATCCAGAAATATCCATCTTTATCCCGACGCGCCCCGTCGCCGGTGAAGTAGACGCCGGGAATCTGCGACCAGTAATTTTTCACGTAGCGATCCGGATCGCCGTAGACGGTGCGCAGCATCCCCGGCCAGGGCTTGGTGATAACGAGAAACCCTCCGGATCCAAGCGGAACGGGCTTTCCGTCCATCGTCATAATCTCGGCAGCAACGCCAGGAAACGGCCGCGTAGCCGACCCCGGCTTGGTAGCAATTGCCCCCGGAAGCGGCGCAATCATAATGTTCCCCGTCTCCGTCTGCCACCAGGTATCGGTGATGGGGCAGCGGTTTCCGCCTATTACTTCGCGGTACCACATCCAGGCTTCGGGGTTGATGGGTTCGCCTACTGTGCCCAAGAGGCGGAGGCTGGTCATGTCGTGTTTTTTCGGCCACTGGTCGCCCCACTTGAGGAAAGTGCGGATGGCGGTGGGGGCGGTGTAGAAGATGTTTACTTTGTGGCGCTCGATGATGGACCAGAAGCGGTCGGGCTCGGGTTGATTGGGAGCGCCTTCATACATGAGAGTAGTGGCGCCGTTTTGCAGCGGGCCGTAGACGATGTAGCTGTGGCCGGTGACCCATCCGATGTCGGCGGTGCACCAGTACGTGTCTTCTTCTTTCAGGTCGAAGACCCATTTTGTGGTGAGGTAAGTGCCTACGGAATATCCGCCGGTGGTGTGGACTACGCCTTTGGGTTTGCCGGTGGTGCCGGAGGTGTACAGAATGTAGAGAGGATGCTCGGCGTCGAGGGGCTCGGCGGGGCAGACGTCTGAGGTTTTTTCCATTAGATCGTGCCACCAGTGATCACGGCCTTGCTGCAGGTTGATGGGCGTTCCGGTGCGTTTGTAGATGACTACGTTTTTCACGGTGGGGCAGGACTTGAGCGCTTCTTCGACTGCGGGGAAGAGTTTGACTTCGGCGCCGCGGCGGTAGGAACCATCTTGCGTGATTACCGCGGTGGCTTCGCAGTCGTGGATGCGGTCGATGAGGGCGTTGGAGGAGAATCCCCCGAAGACTACGGTGTGGGGCGCGCCGATGCGGGCGCAGGCCAGCATGGCTACGGGCAGCTCGGGAGTCATTCCCATGTAGATAGCGACACGGTCGCCTTTCTTTACGCCTAGCGATTTCAGGACGTTCGCGAATTTCTGGACCTCGCGATGGAGTTGCTGATAGGTGAGGGTGCGGATTTCGCCGGGTTCGCTTTCCCAGATGATGGCGGCTTTATTTTTTCGCGCGGTGAAGACGTGGCGGTCGAGACAGTTGTAGGAGAGATTGATCTGGCCTCCTACGAACCATTTAGCCCACGGGGAATTCCAGTCGAGGACTTTGTCCCACTTCTTGAACCAGTGGAGTTCGCTGGCCATGCGGCTCCAGAATTTGTCGGGATCGGCGATCGATTCCTTGTAGAGGTCCTCGTATTCTTCGAGGCTCTGGATGTGGGCGTTGCGGCTGAATTCCGCTGGGGGATCGAATTTTCGATCTTCTTGAAGAATGGAATCAATGCTGCTGGCCTGGAGATCGGCTAATGCTTTCGTGGACATGGAAGCCTCGGCTTGGAGGAATGTACCCGCGACATTTTACTACTTGGAGTCGGGAGACGTCTTAGGGGGATAGAAATGCCTTGTGGGGCTGGGCGCGGGAGAGCGGTAGGGATCCTTCGCTCAGGATGACAGTGTTAATCCTAAAGATCGAGGAAGCGGGTTTGATCTGCGTTGCCTGGCAGGGTGCAGGTTTCGGAGCGGCCGAAGATGCGATAACGGTGCCGGACTACCGTGGCGTAGATTGCGTCTCGGAGGGGATTGGGGATTAGTTGCAGTAGGAATGCGGCTGGGCGCCAGACGCCTCCTAGTTGCTTGAGGACGAAGAGGATCGCTCGGGAGCGGGAGAGCAGATATTCGTCGGGGAGTTCGGGGTTTACTACTACATAGACGGTGTCGAGATCGGTGGGGTTGGCGTTGTGGCGGGACAGTGTGCGGGCGGCCAGAGGGCTTTGCAGCCAGGCGAACCGGAAAGTTGCGTCGCGATCGCGGCGGAGGGTGAATTGGACGAAGCGGTTACAGAGTCCGCAGACGCCGTCGTAGAGGAGGATGGGGTGGGGCATTTGCCTTAGAAGACTTTAGCAGCTTGTGGTACCGCAGCTTCGGCTTCTCTTGCGGCTTAGCTTGGGCAAATAGCGGAAATGGTGGCGGGGGGTTGCATGGGTCCTTCGAGGGGTGCTTTCGGCGGCGTTGGAGGTCGCTGGGCTCAGGATGACAATTGAGTTGTGGGAGGACGCGGACGTCTTGACACGAGTTGTGGTGGCTTATGGGACAGCAGGTTGCTCGCTCTTCTCGCCGCTATCGCGGCTGCGAAGGGCTTCGGAATGACAAGGTCAGAGGTTTGAGCCCAGGCGGAGTAGTTCGGATCGGAGGCGGGGGTGGTGTTGGGTTTGGTGGAGGTAGGGCATTTCGGTGGGGGCGCTTTTGGCGCGGATGATTTTGATTAGTTGATGCCTTTCTTTGGGCGTCCAATTTGTCAGGTTGGGGATTTGAGTTAGGACGAGGGACCAGTTTTCGAGGGACTGCTTTTGGTCGGGGGTCCAGCGGGAGGGGTTGATTTTTAGGGCTTGGGTTATGGCGGCGGTGGAGGCTTGGCGGATTTTGTGGCTGTCGCCGTTGAATTGGCGGGACATGCGTTGGTTGATTTCGAGGCCTAGATTGCGGGTGGAGAAAGTGTCCCAGGGGCCGGAGTTGGCGGCGCGGGGGCTGAAGCCCGGTTCTTTCAGTGTGCGCTTTACGCGGCCCTTGAAGGGCCGCTCTTCCACGATTGTGCTGGCCTCGGTTGTGGTGGCCTCGAGGCTGCTCCTGAAGATGGGGCTGGCGGCACGCCTGAAGGCGTGCCCTGATACGAATCTTTCGCTGGCTGGGGTTGATACGAATGCCTTGCCGTCGGGAACTTCGTAGAACATGTGGGCTTCGGCCAGGCGTTTCAGGGTGCGGGCGGGGGTGCGGTATTTTGGGTTGGCGGCTATTCTCTTCTCTTCATGTTCGCACAACTTTTGCAGATCGGGGCGGCCGGGGCGGAAGCCTAGTTTGCGGTAGAACCAGAAGGCTCCGCTTTCGATGGCTTCGTCGTTGTTCTGTCCGATCTGGTAGGGGTAAATCGAAAACCATTTTGCGTTGGTCAGGGCGTGGAGGCAGCGCAGGGCCTGGGCGTAGATCCAGGCGGTTTCTCCATGGCGGTAGGTGTAGAAAGTGTTGAAGCCTACCTCGATCCATTCGCAGAGGCCGATGGCTTCGATGTAGTTGATGGGGACACCGTTTTTCAGGGTGTAGCCGGCTAGGTAGGCGCGGAGGGGGAGACGGCGGTTGGGCGGGAGTCCCCAGAAGTGCATGATTACGCCGCGACCTAGGTCGGCTTTGACTACTGTGCTGGGGTCGCCCAGCGTGGTGCCGTAGAGTTCGCGGTAGCGGACTACCATTATTTCTCGGATGGATTGCATTACGGATTCGCCGGCGGTGCGGGAAAGCTTTTCGAGCTTTGGTTTGGGTTGGGAAAGTTCGTCGGCTAGATTGACTTGGCTGCGCTGGATTAGCGGGGATTGGTGGAAGTAGAAGTGGCGGGGAGTTCTCCAGTTGCGGGTGCGGGAGAGTTTTAAGTTTTCCAGGTTCCAGCGGAGCGGGAGCCGGAGGGAATCATAGAGTTCGGACTGCTGGCGGGCTGGGAGTGGGAGTTTCGTGAATTGATTTAGCAGCCAGGGGAGCGCGTTCTGGCGGCCTCTGGCGGCGTCGATCCAGGCTGACCAGGGAATGTTGGCTTCCACGTCGGCGTCTTCTTCTAATAGTGGAATGAAACGGGGCCAGGTGTTGCCGCGGGCGCGCTCGGATTCGTAGTCGTCCCAGTAATCGTTCCAGGCGATTTCTATGTTTTTGGGAATGCGATCGACCAGCCATCGGGCTACGTCGAAGGAGAGCGTGTCCTGCATGGTGGTGGCGGCTATGCCGGAGGTGTCGAAGTCGTCGAAGACGGACATGTCGGCTTTTGCGGCTTTTAGCTTTTCTATGCGGTCGTGAAAAGTGTTCAGGAGATTCTCGACTCGCGGGATTAGAGATGGGGATTCGGGGAAGGCTCGGAGGAATAGCAGGGATTCGTGGAAGCGGATTAGCTGGTGGGGATCTAGTGGGAGTTTGGAGAGTTGGGTTAGGAGTTTCTGGATTTGGGTGGAGTGGGTTGGGGTGTTTTTGGCGGCTTCCAGTTGGGTCAGGAGGTGGTTGGGATCGTGTGCGGTGGGCGGCATGGCGGCGAGATAGTGTACCGCAGGGACACCTCGGGGGCTAAAGCCCGGTCTTAAAAGTGTTTGGCTTTAACGCAGGCCTGAAAAGGGCTGCTCCACCCGCTTTTAACGTCGGCCTGGTAGGGCTTGCTCCACCTACTGGAGTTTGCCGAGATTCGCATGTCTGCGGGTGGGGGTTGAGGCGCCTTGCTTCGCTTGGCTGGACGGGCGAATGCGCCCGTCCCCACACGAGCAGGCATGTTCGGCGAGATGGTGTAATGCAGGAGAAGAGATCAAAATCCCCACCCTCTCGCAAAAAACGCGAGAAGGGTGGGGCACCCGGCCTGCTCCACCCTCCTTTAACGCAGGCCTGAAAGGGCCTGCGACGCCCCCGCGTTAGCGTTTTGTTTCCGACTCCTCTTGCTGGACAATCACGCTCTCGAATAACATCTCATTTGATCAGGAGAGATCTCGACATGTCACAGAGGACAGCCGTATCCCACGACTGCATTAACAAAATGTTCCGGGAGGCGCGGACGCATAATGTATGGCTTTCTGAACCGGTTTCGCCGGAGTTGCTGCGTCAGGCTTATGAACTTGCCAGCCTCGGTCCGACTAGCGCTAATACCACACCGGGGCGCTTTGTCTTTCTGACTACGCCGGAAGCAAAAGAGCGTCTCCGTCCTGCGCTTGCGCCGGCCAATGTCGAAAAAACCATGGCTGCTCCTATCACCGTGATCATCGCCTGGGATACGGAGTTCTACGAGAAGCTTCCGAAGCTCTTTCCGCATAAAGATATGCGTGCGATGTTCCTGGGTAATCCGGGGCTTATCGAAGCGACGGCTTTCCGGAACGGGTCGCTCGAAGGGGCTTACTTTATTCTCGCGGCGCGCGCTCTGGGGCTTGATTGTGGGCCGATGTCGGGATTCGACGCTGGCAAGGTGAACGCCGAGTTTTTTCCTGATGGGAAGTGGAAGGTGAATTTCCTTTGTAATTTGGGGTATGGAGATGGGAGTAAGCTTTTTCCGCGTAGTCCGCGGCTGGGGTTTGAGGAGGCTTGTTTGATTTTGTAGGGTGGGGCTGCTGAGAGGTGCATTGGGGCTAAAGCCCCGTGCTAAGTGTTTTGGCTTTTGCGCAGGCCTGGAAGGCCTGCTCCACCCCCTTGCGATTCTGCCGAGAAGCGTATTGAGGTGAGATTTCGGACATCGCGTGGTCTGTGGTCGGGCGCCTTGCTTTGCTCGGCTGGACGGGCGAATGCGCCCGTCCCCACACTGGCGTCGCCACGAACTAATTGCCATTACTGCATTGCCGCACTTTCGTTCCCACGCTAGCTTCTCATCGATTGTTTTAATTGCCGGCGGGACGCCGGCACTACTGTACGCCGCCTCAGGCGTAGCCTTTTTTCTTCCAGACTTGCCAGTCGGCGCGGGTGGCTTGGAGCATTTGCTCGGCGGCCTGATGCAGCCATCTTGATTTCTGTTTGTCGAGGTGGCGAAGGATTAGTTTTCGGGCCGTGGAAGTGCCGAGATGGATGTTGGCGGTTTCCCATCCCATGGCGTGGAGTAGGCGAAGTTCGGTGTCGGGGGCGCGGAGGGAGGCGAGCAGGATGCGGGAGCAATCGGGGGCGAGGCGGCGGACGATCCAGCGACCGCGGAGCTGAACGAAATGATCGGGACAGCGGACGGCGCGGTTGATGATGGTCTGGTAGAGGATTTCGGCGGGACCGCAGTTCCGGTTGGCATTCGTGCTCTGGGCCCAGTGGGAAGACGACGGGACGAGCGCCTTGGCTTCGCGGGCGATGCGTCCGCCGTGCCAGTCGGCGAGAGCTACGTAGCGGGCGTGACCGAGGCTGCCGAGTCCGGCGACACGGTGGGCGAGGCGATAGGGGATGTTGGGTGCGGGCATGAGGTGCTCGAGAGCGTCGACGGCGCTGATGGCGCAATCGGCTTTCAGGGTGGGGAGCGCGTCCATTTTCTGCCAGAAGTGGACGGGGTCGCGGAGTTCGCCGGTGGCGATGCGGCGCAGCCATTGATGTTTTTCTCCTAGAACGAAAGGGAGACCTTTTTGGAGCATGGATTCGCGATAGCCTTCGAGCAGGGCTCCGCAGATGTCTTCGCGCTTGATGGGGAGGCTTCCGGCTTCGGCGGCCAGATGGGCGCTGACGGCGAGGCGCACCAGGTCGATGGCGTAGGACATGGGCCAGGCTTCATCGAAATCGTTTACACCCCAGATGAGGCGGCCTTCGATGTCGCGCCAGGTGCCGAAATTTTCTACGTGGAGATCGCCTACGGCTAGAACCTTCGGCGCGCGGGCGAGCTCGGGACAGACTTGCGGCCAGAGTTGCGCCCAGCGGTAGTAGGTGGCGCGGAGGAACATGAAGACGTCCTTCTTCATGTTGGCGTGTTTCAGGCGAAGGTCTTTCTGGTCGATGGTGGTGCGTTGGGCCAGCCATGATTCGAACTGGCGGGTGGCTTTGACTACGTTCATGGGGGCAACGATAGCTAGTCGGGAATGGGGAGTCAAATGGCTGCTGGAAAGAGCTTTTCACTACAGAGGCACAGAGTCACGGAGAAAACCAAGAACGACGGATAGGAACCAGAGATTTTCTCGACCTCTGCGGTTGGGATTCCCGATGGCGGAGATCGCGCGCTAGTTTTTCTTTCGCCCCTTTCGGGGCTTTTCCAGTCCTTGGGGCCGTGACCCAGGGCTTGCGGCCTGGGCTGCATTTTTGCAGCCGCTTCGCGGCTGACTCCGACGCGTCCCGAGAGCGTGTTGGAGCTGACACACTGACCTTTAATCGCCACTCCCCGGGCCTGCGCTGATTCCTGCAAGTGCTTCATTTTCAGTCCCATGAAAATTGGTGCTTGTTCTGCACTCTGGGTATGCGTCCGGGGATGGAAGCGCGCGGGGCGTGACGGCGCAGTCGAGTACAGAGGTCCTTCGCTTTGCTCAGGATGACAGTGCTTAATTCGGCTTTCGGTCAGGAGGACGTTATGCAGATGGCGATCACATTTATGGCGGTGGTGGCGGGGCTGATTTTCTCGGTGGCGGTGGCGGTGCTGGCGGAGGAATTGATTTTTGGGAAGGTGGTCGGGGTGTTTTTTGTTCAGCAGCCTGCCGGGAAATCGGTGCCGGCGGAGATTGGGCAGAAGCGCTGAGGCGCAGAGGAGAACTACGATGCTGGCGTTGAGATATTTGCTGATTACTTGCGGCGTGGGGATGATGATCGCGGCCGTTTGCATTCTCACCTACGATCTTTATCGCGAACTGTTGTACCGGAGATTGCTGGCTACTCCGGGAGGGGCGGTGGGTGCGGCGCCGGTGGTGGTGCGGTGGCGGACTTCGCTGGCGCTTGGGATGCTGGCTTGGGGTCCGCTGCTGGTGGCCTTCAGCATTGTGGTCGTGCCGAGCGGGATGGCTGGGGTGCGGGTTAGCGAAGTGAGCGGGACAGAGCCGGGGACGCTTTATCCGGGGGCGCACATGGTGATGCCCCTGGTGGAAGATGTGGCGCTATTCGATACGCGGGATCAGGTTTTTACTACTGGGGATTCGGAAATTGCAAAGCCTTCGGCAGGTGGCCTTCCTACGAGGCCACAACTTCTGGATGTGCAGGCTAAGGAAGGGCTGACGCTGGGACTGGCGATCACGGTGCGGTACCGGCTGGACGCCAAGCGGCTGGATTATATCCAGGGAAATTTGCCGCGTCCGGTGGAGCGGGAGATTGTGCCGCCTACGGTGGCTAGCGTTTGGCGGGAGATCGTGCCGAACTATACGGTGCGTGATGTTTTTTCGGCGAAGCGGGAGGAAGTGCGGCAGAGAGCGGCGGGGCTGATCACGCAGAAGCTGGCGGCGGATGGGATTATGGTGAAAGAGGTGATGCTGCGGGATATCCAGTTGCCGCCGGAATATGCGAAAGGGTTGGAGGCGCTGCTGTTGAAAGAGCAGGAGAATGATCGCATGGGCGTGGAGACTGAGTTGAAGACCAAGCAAGTGCGGATTGCTGAACTGGAGGCTGAGGCGGCGAAGGTGCAGCAGGTGAAGCAGGCGGAAGGCGCAGCGCGGGTGCGTGTCTTGCAGGCCAAGAGTGAGGCGGATGCCATGCAATACACGCTGCCGCTGAAGGAGAAGCAGATTCAGCAGAGCCGGCTGGAGGCGCAGGCGCGGAAGGAAGCTACGATCCAGAATGCGGAGGCGGAAGCGCAGGCTAAAGAGATTGACAGCAAGGCTGAGGGGGAACGGAGGAAATTGCTGGCGGACGCCGAAGCGCAGGCCAAGGTGGTCGACAGCAAAGCCGAGGCTCAGCGGCGGACGTTGCTGGCGGACGCGGAGGCGAATCGCATCCGGGTGACGGCGGTGGCGGATGCGGAGCGGCTGCATGGCGAGGCGGCGATATTGAAAGACAATCCTCTGCTGATTAATAAGATTGTGGCGGAGCGGCTCTCGGATAAGCTGCAGATCATGATGGTGCCGGCGGATGGGAAGTTCTTTTTTGCTAATGATGTTTTGAGAGGGATGGATTTGGCTGGGCAGGGGAAGAGGTAGTGGGCAGTGATCAGTGGCCAGTGATCAGTGGCCGGTATTTTCGTTTTGCCATTGGGCACTGCCCATCTTCAGGCTTTGCAGCGCGGCTGGAGTCTCCCCTTTTCCAGGGCAACCGCAGTTCTCCAATATAGCTAGGGCATCACCACTTTCGGCACTTCTCGGCGAGCTTGGGTGGTCGTGGTGCGGTTTTGCCGCGCTGGCTGAGAGTCGAGCTTTGCTCGACGGACAGCCGAGGGCGGCTGTCCCCACATCACACTTTTTCGGCTTCGCTGTGCTTGATGGCTTGCGTTTGCGGAGCGGGGGTGGGTGGTGCTATATCATGCAAACTATTCCGTGGCATCTTGCAAAAGCTGATGCGGACGAAAACAGAAAGGCCGTGATGTTTCGCCGACGACTGCTGACCATGTTCGCGCTGACTGTGTTCTTGTCGGTGGTGACGGTGGCGTTGCTGGTGTCAGAGCTGACTCGGCGGGCCTTTGAGCGCAGTGAGGAGGAAAGAACGGCGGCGCTGGTGACAGAGTTCCGGCGGGAGTTCAACCGGCAGGGCGAGGATGTGGCGCGCCGGGTGGGAGCAATTGCCGCGTCGGAAGATGTGAGCCGGATGGCGGTGAAGCTGAACCGTCCGCAGGCAGATGCCGGGCCTTATTTTGAGTTGGCGAAGACTGCCGCGGAAAATGGGCGGCTTGATTTTCTGGAATTTGTAGAAGCCGACGGAACGATTATTTCCTCGGCGCAGTGGCCGGCTAAGTTTGGGTATCCAGACGCTGCAGCGGGGAGCTTTGCCGCGTCGGCTGATCAGGGAGCATTTCTTAAGCAGGAAGAACTGCAGGACGGGACGGCGCTGGGATTGTTTTCCGTGCGGGCTACGCGGGTGGGGGAACGTCCTGTGTACGTGATTGGGGGACGCCGTCTGGATAAATCGTTTCTTTCCGGGATCGATATGCCGGTGGGGATGCGGGCTTTGCTGTACCAGAACCGGGGCGAACGGTTCGCGGCGGAGTTGCTGGTGGATCCGGGTGAGTCTGGTGGCGGGAGCGTGCGTCCGGCGGAGAAGCTGGAGCCCCTGGTTGATGCGGTGCGGCAATCGAAAGAGGAAACATCCGGGCTGGTGCATTGGTCGGGGAATCCGGTTGAGGATGAGGTGTTTCATGCGATTCCGCTGCTGGGTGCGGGTGCGGGAAAGGATCGTCCGCTGCTGGCGATTTTGCTGATTGGAAACTCGCAGCGGACTTATGTGGAGTTGATGCGGCGGATTCGCTCGGCGGCGCTGATGGTGGGAGCGGGAGGAATTTTTCTGGCGATTCTGCTTGGCAGTTGGGCGGCGGCGCGGGTGACGCGTCCGGTGGAGCAGTTGGCGCGTGCGGCGCAGGAAGTTGCGGCGGGAAATTGGAATGCGCGAGTAGATGTGTTGGGCGACGATGAACTGGGGCAATTGGCCGATTCGTTTAATCGAATGACCACGGAATTGCTGGGGCAAAAAGAGCGGCTGATGCAGGCGGAGCGGGTGGCGGCGTGGCGGGAACTGGCGCGGAGGCTGGCGCATGAGTTGAAGAATCCGCTGTTTCCGCTGCAGCTTACGGTGGAGAATCTGGTGCGGGCGCGGCAACACACTCCGGAGCAGTTCGAGGAAGTGTTCCGGGAGAGTTCACGAACGCTGCTGGCGGAGATCGCGAACCTGAAGGAAATCATTGGGCGGTTCAGCGAATTTTCGAGGATGCCGCAACCCAAGTTGCAACGGGTGCAGGTGAATGAGGTGATTCGGGGCGTGGTGCAACTTTTTCAGGCGCAACTGGAAGCGCCGGGGCGTGCGAAGATCCATTGCGAGCTGCAGCTGGATGCTTATCTGGAGCCGGTGACGGTGGATGCGGAGTTGTTGCATCGGGCTATTTCCAATCTGGTGTTGAACGCTATGGATGTGATGCCGAACGGCGGGACGCTGACGCTACGCACGCGCAGTGAGGGCGACCATGTGGTGATCGAGGTGGAGGATACGGGAGCTGGATTGACGGCGGAAGAGCGCGAGCAAATCTTTACTCCTTATTATACGAGCAAGGAGCATGGAACCGGTCTGGGGCTGGCTATCGTGCAGTCGGTTGTGAGCGATCACGGAGGGAGAATCCGGGTGCAGAGCGAGCCGGGCCGCGGGACTACGTTTGTGATTGAATTGGGGCGGGGAGTCGATCTGGCTTAGGGTGCGGAAAAAGTATCTTCCCCTCGCCGCTTTACCTCAGCGGCTAAAGCCGGTGTTGGGGATGGCTAATTATCGCGGCGCTGAAGCGCTGCGCCACTTTTTGGAGGACGGTTGCCGACGAAAGCACATTTGCTGATTGTGGATGACGAGGCGAACACGCTGGCGTCGCTGGCGCGGGCGTTTCGTTTGGCTGGGCACGAGGCATCCGTGTGCGACAACGTGGGTAAGGCGCTGGAACTGGCCAGGGCGCAGAACTTCGACTTAATCTTATCGGATGTGGTGATGCCTGGAAAAGGCGGACTGGCGCTGCTCGAGGAACTGAGGGCGCAGGGAGTGACGGCGCCGGTGGTGATGATGTCTGGGCAGGGAGACATTGAAACGGCGGTGCGGGCTACGCGGCTGGGCGCGCTGGATTTTCTGGAGAAACCGATCTCGACTGAAAAACTTTTGTTGACGGTGGAGAATGCGCTGAAGCTGCAGCGGCTGGAAAGCGAAAACCGGCAACTCAAGCAGCGGCTGGGCAAGCATGAGATGGTTTGGCAAGGCGCGTCCATGCAGCGGGTGATGGCGCAGGTTGAGCGGGTAGCGGCTAGCGAGACGCGGGTTTGCATCCTGGGAGAGACTGGGACGGGGAAAGAGCTGGTGGCGCGGACGATTCATGAGCGTAGTGCGCGGGCTGCGGGAGCGTTTATTACTTTGAATTGCGCGGCAGTTCCGGCGGAGCTGATTGAGTCCGAACTTTTTGGACATGAGAAAGGATCGTTCACTGGCGCGGCCGGGCGTCATATTGGAAAGTTCGAACAGGCGGATCATGGAACCATCTTTCTGGATGAGATTGGTGACATGCCGCTGGCCATGCAGGCCAAGCTGCTGCGGGTGCTGGAAGAAGGAGAAGTGGAGCGCATTGGCGGCGACAAGCCGGTGACGGTGGATGTGCGGGTGGTGGTGGCGACGCATCGCGATCTGGAAGGTCGGGTGCGGGAGGAGAAATTCCGGCAGGATCTGTTTCACCGGATTTATGTTTTTCCGCTGGTGCTGCCGCCATTGCGGGATCGGCGGGAGGACATCCCGTTGCTGGTGGAACATTTTGCGGCGCAGGTTAGTGCTCAGAATGGATGGAAACCTGTGCCGTTTAGCGCGGAGGCTCTGGCTGCTTTGCAGTCTCAGGCATGGCCGGGAAATGTACGGGAGTTGCGCAACATGGTGGAACGGTTGATGCTGCTGGCTACCGACGGGCGAGTTGATCTTGCGACCGTGGAGATCGCGATGCCTAAAGGCGGAGGCTTGGGCGTTTCATCCTCTTCTGCATTTTCGTCGGGAGCGCTGGCTGAACGTGTCGATGCTTTTGAGCGGGAAGTGATCCTGGCAGAGTTGAAGCGCAGCCATTCGAACGTTAGCCTGGCGGCTAAGTCGCTGGGGTTGGAGCGGAGCCATCTTTATAAGAAGGCGGAGCAGTTGGGGATTGATCTGCGGGCGATGCGGCGGGAGCAGGGATCGGGGTCGGAGTAGGTAAGAGCCGGTGGTTTCGACAAAAGAGTTCAGGAGAATGCGTTGATTCGAGCGGATCGTCGTTGGATGGTCTGGTGTTTCTTCTTCAGTTCACTCACTTTTCTGTTCTGCATCTCTGAAAATGCATTTGCGATTGATCCGCTTTCTCCGCCTGCGTATGGCGTCCGGATGGAACAGGCCTGGATTCCTATGCAGGATGGGGTGCGGCTGGCGGCTACGCTTTATATGCCCGATGGGGCGAAGGTGGGGGAGAAGTTCCCTGCTCTGCTGGAATATTTGCCTTATCGAAAAGATGATGGCACGGCGGCGGAAGACTATCCGAAGCATGCTTATTTTGCGCGGCGCGGGTATGTGAGCGTGCGGGTGGATATTCGAGGATTTGGGGCGAGTGAAGGCGCGCCGCCGGAGCGGGAGTACTCCGAGCAAGAGCAGGTGGATGGAGAGCAGGTGATCTGGTGGCTGGCGCATCAGGCCTGGTCGAATGGGAACGTGGGGATGTTCGGGATTTCGTGGGGAGGATTTAATTCTTTGCAGATGGCGATGCGCCATGCGCCGGGGCTGAAGGCGATTCTGGCTGCGGATGCGACTGCGGAGTTGTTTCATGACGATGTGCACTACGTGGACGGCATTGCGCACGTCGATGAGTTCGAATTGAACATGGATATGGCGGAGGGATGGACTGGGGCTCCGGAGTACACGACTGACGAAAAAGTCTTGGGGCCGCGGTTTGAGGCGCCTCCGTGGTCTTTGCTTTATTTGAAACATCAGCATGACGGGCCGTTCTGGCGGGAGCGGGTGCGTCCGCTTAAAGAAATTACAATTCCCAGTTTTCTGATTGGGGGATTCCTGGATGGCTACCGCGACAACGTTACCGACATGCTGATGCAGGCGAGTGGGCCGGTGAAGGCAATCGTGGGGCCGTGGAATCATACTTATCCGAATGACGCTGCACCGGGTCCGCAGATTGAGTGGCGGAATGAGGCGGTGCGATGGTTTGATCATTGGCTGAAAGGACGCGATACGGGGGTGGAGCATGATCCGCGGCTGGTGATTTATATGCAGCATTGGCACCCGCCGGATCCTGGTCTTGAAAACGTGCCGGGGGAGTGGAGGCGGGAGGACGTTTGGCCTCCTAAGGAGGCGCAGGCTTCGACTTTATTTTTCCAGCCGAATCACTTGCTGGCCGAGAGTGCGGCGCAGACTGACACGCATCATCTTAAATATGTGCCGTCGATTGGCGTGGAGGCTGGGTTCTGGTGGGGTGAGTTGTTAAGCGATGTGCGGCCGGTGGATGCGTTTAGTCTGGTTTACGATTCAGCGCCGTTGCAATCGAACGTGGCTATTCTTGGACGTCCGCATGCGTTGTTGCGGGCTTCAGCTACGGCTCCGCTGGCGGACTGGTTTGCGCGGCTTTCGGATGTGGCGCCGGATGGGACGGTTACACAGATTACAGGCGCGGGGATCAACGGCGCGCAACGGGATTCGATGAGCGAGCCGCGCGATCTTGAACCGGGCAAGGTTTATCCGCTCGATATTCAAATGCATTTGACTTCGTGGGTCTTTCCCAAGGGGCATCGCATTCGGGTCGCGATCTCGAATGCGCTGTGGCCGATGATGCTGCCTACGCCTTATTCGATGACGACCTCTCTGGAACTCGGCGGGAGTGATGGCTCGCGGATTGTGTTGCCGGTTGTGCCGGAGCACGGTGCCGCTGCCCCGGCGTTTTCTCCGCCGGAGCCTTCCGAAGAGCGCACTGATCTTAAGAGTGAGGGATTTCCCTGGCCGGGCGAGTGGACTGTTGAGCGCGACGAAGCTCGTCATACAGCCACCGTGCACTGGAAGGGGAAGGAAAGCGGCGAGTATCCCTGGGGGAAAGAAGTCGATTATGAAAATCTGACTTACGATGCTGATGATGCGCATCCGGAAGCCTGTTCAGTTCGGGGTGAAGCGGAGAGTGTGTTTACTTTGAAGGGGCGAACGTTGACCTGGCGCGGGCATTTGCTGGTGACCACCGATCAGAAGAATTTTTATTACACGTACACGCGGGAGTTGCTGAAGGACGGGGCGATGATTAAGTCGAAAACATGGAAGGAGACGATTGCCAGGGATCATCAGTGATGGCAAGGTCCCCTCAGCGGCTAAAGCCGCGGACCATTTTCCCGCTTTACGGCACGACTGAAGTCGTGCCCTTCCCGATCTCGCGTGCTTCCCAGTCCGTGCGGGTCTCCGGCCTTTTCCCAAAGCGGCGTCGTGTTTACTGCTTGTAGATTTTGCCGTCTTTCATTACGAATTGGACCACTTCCAGGGCGCTAATGTCGGTTAGGGGGTCGGCGGTTACCGCGATGATGTCGGCGTATTTTCCTGGCTTGATTGAGCCAAATTCATTCGAGTGGCCCAGCAGGTCAGCGGCGTTACTTGTGGCGGCTTGGATGGCCTGCATGGGCGTCATGCCGTATTTCACCATGAAGGCGAATTGTTTGCCGCTCGTGCCGTAGGGGCAGACTCCGGCGTCGGTGCCGAACGACATTTTTGCTCCGGCGGCGACGGCTTTGCGAAAGTTATCGCGCTGGACCTGACCCAGTGCGGCATCATGCTCGAGGAAGTCCTTGGGCATGCTTCCATTTTTTCCTTCTTCCTGAATGCACTCTTCATCGTAGATATCCATATCGAGATAAGTGCCGTGCTGTTTGGCTAGGGCGATGCCTTCGTCGTCGATCATGGTGGCATGTTCAACCGAGGCCACTCCGGCACGTATCGCATTCTTGATGCCTTCGGGGGAATGTGCATGCGATTCGACGCGCAGTCCGAAGTGGCTGGCTTCGTCGACCGCAGCCTGCAGTTCTTCAAGCGTAAATTCCTGCGAGTGGGGATTGCTGCCATGCGCGAGTACGGCGCCGCTGGAAAGAACCTTGATGTGGTCGACGCCATCGTGAGCGAGTTTGCGAATGACTTGCCGGACTTCCCAAGGGCTGTTGGCTTCGCCGTAATGCATGTCCCAGGGCAGCGTGATGTCGGGAGCGAGGCCGGTATCGGCTCCGGCTCCGCCGGTAATTGTGACGTAAGCTCCAGCGACGTACATGCGGGGACCAATGATGTCGCCGCGGTTGATGGCATCGCGCAGAGCGATGTCGCCGAGAGCGCGGTACGTGCCTACGTCGCGCACCGTGGTGAATCCTGATTCGAGCGTGACCCGCGCGTTGGGCACGGACTCGAGCGCCAATTCGGCGGCGGTTTTTCTGAACACGCTTATCGGATCGGAACCGTGCGCGCCGTCCGCGAGATGGGTGTGACAGTCGATCAGACCCGGGAGGACGGTCATCTTTGTGAGGTCGATGACTTTGGCGTTGGCGGGAATGGTTACGTTGCTGCCGACCGCTTCGATTTTGTTGTCGTGGATCAGGATGGTCTGGCCTGTTAGAACTGTGCCGGAGTCGGGATCGATCAGCCTGCCGGCGCGGATGGCGGTGACCTGGGCGGCGGTGGAAGCGAGCAGTGCGCAGCAGGTGGCCAGGATCGCAAGACTGTTTCGCAGGACAGGAACGATTCCAGCGTCCCTTCGGAGCATGATCATTTTTCTCCTCGCGCAACAGCCTGGCTGCGCATCGACACTCCAATCCAGAAACTCAGCGCCTGAAGGCGCGCCCTGATACGAACCACTTATACGAATCCCTACTGACACGAATCTTTACATCGCAATCAGCAACTGCTTCTAGTCAGCGGCGGCGGATATGGGCTCTGCGCCGCGTTTTAGGTCGGCGGCGAGGAGGCGGTGGAATAATTGTTCTCCGGCTTCGCGGCGGACGGAAAGACGTCCGGCGCGGTAGGCTCGCGACTTCAGGCCACGCTGAACGTCTTCGCAGATGCCGAGATCCTCCTCCTGCACTTGATTGCCTACGTTTACTGACTGCTCGTTGTATTCCCGGCTGGCCTCGCTGATGTCTCCGAAATAGAAATCGAAGATCACGGTGCAGTGATCGACGTCGACCGGAATCACCAGATTTGTGTCCATGTATCCCTCATAGCAGTTGATCATGAGGTTAGGATGCTGCCAGAAATACCAGGCGCGGTCGCCCTTGCGGGTTGCGCCAGTGGCGGCGTCTTCGTTGGAAGCCACCATGGGGCTGGACTGGAGACAATAACGATCTTCATTCTCGATGGTGTACTGCTTGTAATCGAGGACTGAATTCAGGCCTTTGTGGAGGTGCGGGACGTGGTAGCCACCGTCGAGGTAGTTATCGACGAAGACTTTCCAATTGCAATGAATGTGGAAGGTGCGGCGGTCGAAGTAGTGAAGTTTGCTGATGCCGAGAGGGGCTACGCGCTTGACCAGACCGCCGAGAAATTCTGTGAGCGGGGCGGCGGCGTTGTCGAGGTTGACGAAGACGAAGCACTCCCAGGTTTCGACTCGAATGGGGACGAGGCCGTTTTGCGCGCGATCGAAATTCTCGACGCCTTCGAATTCGGGCATGCCTTTGAGGGAGCCATCGAGACCGTAGTTCCAGCCGTGATAGGGACAATGCAGGAGCGCTGCCTGGCCGCAGGGTTCGGTTACGACGGCGGCGGCATGGTGGCGGCAAACATTGTAGAAGGCGCGCAGAGCGCCGTCGTTGCCGCGGACGACTACGATCGGCTCAGCGGCGACGGTGGTGCTCACGAACTGGCCAGGTGTTTTCACTTGATCGGTGCGGGCGACCAGCTGCCAGGTCTTGCTGAAGACGCTGAGGCGCTCGAGCTCGGCAATGCGAGGATCTACGTACCAGGCTGCGGGAATGGTTGAGGCTTGAGACAGAGGGGCGCGGTCGTCGTAGCTGGAGAGGATCTTCTCGATGGATTGCATGGTCCTAATTTCTCTCGCCTTGGGCAAAACCACAGCGCCTAAAGGCTCGTAGCTGGCTTGCAATTACGGCGTGCCTGAAGGCATGCCCTGATACGAATCCTAATTCTGCTACGACGTCTTCGGCTTCGCCCCAACGACGGCGATCTTTCGTATTTCACCCATTTCACGGCGTGGACGGACCGCGGCAGGAGCTGCGCCGACTGCTCCCTGCAAGAGCGCGAGAAATTGCCGAATGCGCGCTTCCTTTTTTTCCGGCATCTCGCCTTGCCGGCGGAACAGGCCGGGATCGAGTTCGGCGGTGAGCAAGGCATCCTGGAAGCGTTCGAAGGTCCAGTCGAGCACGGAGACAATCATTTCGACGTCCATATCCTTGCGCAACTCGCCGCGTTCGATGCCGAAGCGCACGAAGGCGACGGTACCGTAGGGATCTTCAGTCGTGAGGAAGCGATTGATTTCGCGCTTCAATACCAGATCGGTGCCGTAGTTGCCGAGCAGGGAGATGCGATAGGGAATCCAATCTTCGCGGAGCAGGTGTTCGGTGCGGACCAGCCAATAATAAAGAACCTCGAAGAAGCCGGCGGCGCGCACGTCAGCGGGCGCGTCCAGATATTTCGAGAACGAGCGCACGGCACGTTTGTAGACTTCGAAGAACAGGCCGTCTTTGCTGCCGAAGTGCTGGAAGATTGAGCCTTTGGCGATGCCCAGCGCGGCGGCGATGTCGCCGACACGGGCCGCGTGGTAGCCGTTCTCGGCAAAGTGCTGCATGGCGGCGTCGATAATGCGGGAGCGCTTGGCCTCAGAGCGAGGCCGGGGCGCGACCTGGCTTATGTAGCGTGGGGGTGCGATGGGATTGCTGGCAATTCCGCTCATATTCCGCTCATCATATTCTGCCCATCAATTTCCGCTCATCGATTTGCGCTCATCAATGACTCCAAGTCACGAGAGCATATAGGAAATGATTCTACTTTTCAATTTCATTTTCAGCGGCGGGTGAAGTAATGTATGGTTCCGCGGGGATTGCGGCGTGACTTTGAGTCAGATTTGGTGAATCAGACTTTTGAGACCGGCTTCCAGCTTTATTTATGACGCGATCGTGGTTGGCGGCGGCCACAACGGGTTGACTGCGGCCGCTTATCTCGCACGCGGCGGGCTTTCGACGCTGGTGCTCGAGCGGCGCGAGATTATCGGCGGATGTTGCGTGACTGAGGAGATCGCTCCGGGCTGCCGCGTTTCGACTACTTCTTATATTGCCAGCATGCTCCGGCCGGAAGTGATCGCGGAGCTTGGACTGGCTGATCATGGCCTGCGCATGGTTCCCTGCGATCCGGCGATTCAGGTTCCCTTCCCCGATGGACACGTGGTTCCGTGGTGGGTCGATCGGGAGCGGGCGAAGGCGGAGTTTGGGAAGATCTCCGCGAGAGATGCGGCGCGGTTTGTCGAGGTCGACGATCAACTGAAGAAGCTGGCGCGCTATCTACAGCCGTTTTTCATGGAACCGCCGCCGGAGATTGACACCTCGACTGTGGGCGGCTGGAGCGATTTATTTCGCTTGGGCAAACGGTTTCGCGGGATTTCGAGCGCGGAGATTGCGCAGCTGGTCTCGTTTCTTACCGGGAGTCTAGGAGAGTTTCTCGATCATAATTACGAATCCGAGAAGATGAAGACGATGTTTCTGGCGAACAACGTTTACGGAAAGCATGGCGGGCCGTACCAGCCAGGAACGGCGATCGGGCTGCTGTTTCATTTGCTGAGCGGCGGAGAGCACGAATTGCAGGGCTTCTACGGGCACGTGATGGGCGGGATGGGATCGATCACGCAGGCGCTGGCGGCGGCCGGAAAGAAGCTGGGGGTGGATATTCGGACTTCGGCGGCGGTGGCACAGATTGAGGTGCGGGACGGGCGGGCTTACAGCGTGGTGCTGGAGGATGGGAGCGAAGTTCGCGGGCGGATGATTCTTTCGAACACGGATCCCAAGCGGACATTCTTGAAGATGGTTGCGGCGCGGGAACTTCCGGAAGATTTTCTGTTTGCCGTGCGCGGGGTCAAGATGGATGGTCCGTGCGCGAAGGTGAACTTCGTATTGGCGGAGGAGCCGCGGTTCCGGGGGACGTCGGCTGAGGCAACGCCTTTGGAGCGGACTTTTTATACCTTGGTGCCGTCGCTGGAGTTTGCGGAGCGCTGCTATGACATCGCGAAGTTTGGCGGGATTCCGGAAGAGCTTTGGGTGGATTGCGTGGTTTCATCGAATGCGGATTCGTCGCTCGCCCCGCCCGGTAAGCACATCCTGACTTGCTTTGTGCAGTATGTGCCTTACAAATTGCGCGAGGGCAATTGGGATGAGCAACGGGAACTGCTGGGCGATCGCGTGGTGAAGAAGATTGCCGAGTATGCGCCGAACGTTCCGGGCGCGATTGTGGCGCGGCAGGTGCTTACGCCGCTGGATTTGGAAAGAACTTATGGATTGACCGAGGGGAATATTTTTCACGGCGATCTGCGGCTGGAACAGCTTTTCTTTATGCGCCCGGTGCCGGGCTGGGCGCAGTACCGCACGCCGATTCGCGGGCTTTATCTGTGTGGAGCAGGGGCGCATCCCGGCGGAGGGGTCACGGGCGCGCCGGGGCGGAATGCGGCGCGGCAGGCTTTGCGCGATTGGAAGACGGGACGATTCAAGAAGGCAGCTTAAAACCTTTAATCGCAAAGGTCGCTAGGGATTCGCGAAGGACGCAAAGAAAAGAATCTGGAACGGAGGGAGCATGAAGAAGAAAGGCATTCTCGAGAGGCTGAAGGATGGGCCGGTGTTGGGTGATGGCGGATATTTGCTGGAACTGGAGAAGCGCGGGTGGGTACGTGCGGGTCCGTTCACTCCGGAGGTTGTGTTGACGCATCCTGAGGCGCTGCGCGAACTGCATGTGGAGTTTCGCGAAGCTGGATCGGAGGTGCTGCAGGCGCTGACCTTCTATGCGAGCCGGGACAAGCTAGCCACAGTGGGGCTGGAGGATCGATTGCAGGATTTGAATAGGGCAGCGGTCCGCATTGCGCGCGAGGTTGCGGGTGATCGTTGCCTGGTTGCGGGGAACTTGAGTCTGACGTGGATGTACGAACCGGGCAGCGCTTCAGCCGCCGATCGGGTGCGGAAGACTTTCGACGAGCAACTGGCGGTGCAGGTTGAAGAAGGCGTGGACTTCATTATCGGCGAAACATTTTCTTTTCTCGGAGAGGCGCTGATTGCGGTGGAGCGTGGGAAGAAGACGGGCTTGCCCACGATGGTCACGATTTGTTTCGAGAACAAAGATGAAACGGCGGAGGGTAAGAGCGCGGCCGACGCTGCGAAAGCGCTGATCGACGCCGGAGCCGACATTGTTGGCATGAACTGCCTGAGGCCGCCGGAGCACATTCTGGGGCCGATGGAGGAGATGCGCGAGGCGGTGTCGGGCTATCTGGCGTGTCAGCCGGTCGCTTATCGCACTCCCAAGGCGAAACCTGATTTCACCAGTCTGCCGGAGTTTCCTTATGAGTTAGATCCGCTGCAGCTTACGCGGAAAGAGATGGGCGAATATGCGGCGCGGGCTCGCGATATCGGGATCAACTTCATCGGCGCGTGCTGCGGCACGGTGGCGATGCATATCCGGGAAATGGCGCGGGTATTGGGAAAGTTGCCGGAGGATTCGCGTACCTGGAAGAAAGGCGGCGAAAAGCCGATGTCAGCCTACGAATATTACGATCACGACAATCTGAAGGCGAGCAGCCGAAGCTGATCCACGCAACGCGGGAAAAACTCACAAGAATTGACGAGCAGGCTCTGCGGTGAGAGCCTGCTCGATTTGTTTTAGGCCTGGCTAGCCGACGCTGCGTAGGCGCGGCTGCTCGGCATGCACGAGCGGCGCATCGACCAGGTGTTCGCTGAGGAACCAGACTTGGAGTTCATTGGTGCGCAGCACATCGCTGACGGCGAGATCGTTGGTGCCATCGTCTCCTATTGCGTCGGCACGGCGAGCCAGGGTGCGGCAATGGCCGATGATGATCTGATGAGCGTCGAGCAGTCGCGAGATCTGCACCGGCACTTCTTCCCTGCCCCGCGGCGGACGCTCAATGCGCGTGGTTTCGGCGACATCGGCAGCCATGGCAATCGAGACGCCGCCGAGAAGTTGAATCCGCTCGGCGATGGTGTCGACGATTTCTGATTGCTCTCCATAATGCTTGTCGAACAGGAGGTGGAGTTGATAAAACGTTGGTCCGGCAACTTGCCAATGCGATTTCTTGTAGAGATCGCGCAGAGTCATGGTGTCGGCCAGCAACAAGTTAAGTTGTTCGGTCATTTCCAGACGAACCGGCTCCTCAAGGTCAAGCGGCAACATGTGGGAAACGGTGCCATACTCTTGAATCGCGTCTGCACGCTGGTGAAGACGAGGCTGGGCGCTCACTGTACTGCGTTCGGTGGTGGGTGCTTTCGATTTGAGATCCTTCTTGGCCATATGTTCTCCTCGTGCGCAAGTGTCGTAGCCTACCAATCCCTGTTTACTAGAATCCCTGGTCACTAATCAGTTCACTAATCCCTGGTCATAAAACTGCAGCGCTAGTTCGATGCATAAAACCGAGCGTTGGATGCGGTCGAGTGTGGTGGAATCAGGCGGCGCTCTTGTGGCAGCAGGTTTGACGATGTGGAAGGCATTGTTTATGATCAAAGTGCGGGGTGGAGCAGTCTGGTAGCTCGTTGGGCTCATAACCCAAAGGTCGGTGGTTCAAATCCACCCCCCGCAACCA
>Ga0209169_10000407_pt1 | contig 26025 bp, 22 predicted proteins | sample HubBroMetageWRM4_FD_188346 | JGI IMG/M metagenome (GOLD analysis project Ga0209169, IMG submission 188346) | Warmed soil microbial communities from the Hubbard Brook experimental Forest, New Hampshire - Hubbard Brook CCASE Soil Metagenome WRM 4... | ecosystem: Environmental > Terrestrial > Soil...
GTAGCGGTACGCATCGGCGAGGTCCCATTGGCCGTGCCCGGGGCTCGGGTCGTTGCGCGGGGTCGTCGTGGAATACATGCCGAACTGCGTCATCAGCCGGGCACGTACGTTGTCATAGTGGAAATCGCCACCTACGCCGAGCTGCGTCAGTTGCACCTCTTGCGACCGGAAGAGTTCGCTCGATCCGCCCATCGAATGATCCGTCGGGCGGTTGAAGTCGAACACGTACACCGTGTCTGACCGAATTTCCGGCGTAAAGAATTTCGTATCCCAGAAGATTTCCTTGGTGCGCGGGTTGCCGTTCAGCCAGGTCCAATCCGCATCCGAAAATGGTGCGATTGGCTCCGCCGCGGCCTGGGTTGCGGCCTTTTCCAAACTGGCGGCCTCGGGTGTTGCAGTCGCGGGCGCTGCGACGACCGGCGCTACCGGCACGGTCGCTTTCGCGCTCGTCGGGGGCGTCGTCGGTCGCTCCGGCGCTTTCGCGTTCTTCAACTCCGCTTCAAGTTCATCGATACGTTTTCGCATTGCATCGAGTTCGCTTTGAATCGACTGAGGTGGTTGTTGCTCGGAAGGCTGTGCATTGTTCTGTGCGAAGCAGCGATCAGAACTCGCTGTGAAAAAAAACACGAACAATATCAATTGAATTCGATGGTTTGCTGGAATTTTTAACACTTCGACACTCCCCTCGGTCACACAGGACAACGGACCCCGTCTGGACAGACTCTAAGAGGTGGGCCTAAGGAAGGAATAAGGGTTCCGTAATGATTTCATAAATGAGTGCTGCCCGATTAACGCGTTACCGGTAACTGCCCCTTAGTTTTCGATTACGCGACATGCTATTGCCTCGATGGCTCGCGTTGCGTGGCTTCAAACCACTTTTTTCCCTGTGAAGAGTCCATCGTATCGACAGAGTGTGCAAAAAGTGTGCAGTGAAATGCGGCACAGGTGACATTGGTGACGTTCTTGGCGGAAGCGAAAAGCCGTGAATTAGAGTAACTTCTTGCAGCTCTGCATGCTGACAGGCGAATCCGGCTTACAGACTCGCCCGCTAAATCTTCTGACACCGTCGCCGGCCGCCACTGCCCTGTGCAGCCAGCCGCAGGATTCCGCTTCCCAACAGCGCTAGCGCACCCGCGTCCTTAATTCCGGTTTGTGTACGTGAAAATGCAGGAAGCTTTCGCAAATATTCCAAGCCAGACTTGCAGCTTCAGGATGATAGCTCGCCCGCGCATTACAAAAAAAACCGTGATCCGCGTCCGAAATCTCCACGTTCACATAAGGCTTGCCCAGCCGCTTGCATTCATCAATCACCGCGCGAATCTGCTCCGGCCCGATGTGCTTATCCTTCCCGCCCCAAAAAAACAACATCGGCGCATGCAAGCTCGCCGCCTGCGGCAACAGCCCCGGCGCGATCCCGCCGCCATAAAAAGAAATCGCCGCCTGCAGAGGCACTGTCGCGTTCGCCAAAAACGAAGCCCGCCCTCCCATGCAAAATCCGATGCTCGCGATCGCGTCCTTCCGCACCTGTGGATCGCCCACCAAAAAATCGTAAGCCGCGCGAATATCCTGCGTCGTCCCCTCGACCGTCATCGCCTTCATGTGCGGCACAACGGCGGGGAAGTCATCATATTGCCCCTCGAACCCCGGCGCCGTCCGATGAAACAGTTCCGGTGCAATCGCCACGACTCCCGCGCGCGCAAACCGCTCCGTTACTTCGCGAATGTGCGCGTTCACTCCAAACGCCTCTTGAAATACCAGCAACCCGGGATGCGCACTGCCATCCGCCGGACGCGCCACATGAGCGTTCATCGCGCTTCCGTCCGCCACTTGCAGCTCAACTTTCTGCGTTACGATCTGCGTCACCGCTGGACCTCGCTCATTGCGTCTCGCGCCGAAGTCCCATAGGATAATCGCGTGCGCCTCAAATAGGAAACGATGTTTGCGCCCGTCGGCTGCCGGTCAAAACATCTCTCCCCTCTGCGTCACTTGGATTAATGGAATCGCGCCAGTCATGCGTCGCATCTAAACAGACCTGCGGAGGAAACCGATATGAGTTTGACCGACTACATAACGCTAGGCCGTTCCGGATTGCGCGTAAGTCCGCTGTCGCTCGGCACTATGACCTTCGGCACCGAATGGGGCTGGGGCAGCGACGAACCCCAATCCCGCGAAATCTTTGACCGCTACACCGAGCAAGGCGGCAACATCGTAGACACCGCGAACTTCTACACCCAGGGCAAGAGCGAGCTGATGATCGGCAAGTTCGTCGCCGATAAAAAACTCCGCGGCCGCATCGTCCTCGCCACAAAATTCACGCTCAATGTCGAGCCCGGAAATCCCAACGCCGGCGGCAACGGCCGCAAGAATATCTACCAATCGCTCGAAGCTTCCCTCCGCCGCCTGCAGACCGATTACATTGACCTCTACTGGCTCCACGCTTGGGACACCGTCACTCCTGTCGAAGAAGTCCTCGCCACCATGAACGACCTCGTCCGCGAAGGCAAAATTCGCTACTACGGCTTCTCAGATACGCCCGCATGGTACGTCGCCCGCGCGCAAACCCTCGCCGAAAAAGAAGGCAAGGAACGCCTCATCGCGCTGCAACTGGAATATTCACTCGTCGAACGCAATATCGAACGCGAGCACATTCCCGCCGCGCAGCAACTGGGCATCGCGCTCTGCCCCTGGAGTCCTCTCGCCGGTGGTTTCCTCACCGGAAAATACACGCGCGAAGGAAATTCCGGTAAGGGCGTAGGTCGTCTGGAAACCACCAAAACTTCCGGCAACCCAGCGTTCAACAAATTCAGCGAACGCAATTGGCGAATCAGCGATGCTCTGGTCGCCGTCGCAAAGCAAATCAATAAGCCGCCCGCGCAAGTCGCCTTGAACTGGGTGATTACTCAGCCCGGCGTGACCTCCACCATTATCGGCGCCACAAAAATCTCTCAACTCGACGACAACCTGCAAGCCGCGGAAATCTCCATTCCGCCGGAGCTGCGCAAGCGCCTCGACGAAGTCTCCGCGCTCGAAGCTATACATCCCTACAGTTTCTTTAGCGGTAGTATTCACTCCATGATCAACGGCGGAACGTCAGTCAAAGGTTGGGAATCGGCTGCCGTCAATGGAGGGCCAGCGGTGCCCCCGGCAAATCCGAAAGCCAGCGCCGCCAGCGAGAAGTAACGCAACTCAAACCGAGAATGCCACTCTACGGCGGTCCTACCTCCGACCATTTCGACGGCGAGCACTTTTACAATCCGCGCGACCCCGCGTCGCAAGGCGGTATGCACGGCACGGGAAGCGTGCTCAAATGGCTGCTCACTCGCCGCCGCGCGCCCTGGCGTAAATGGATTGACGCGCCGCCTGGCGCGACTCCCCCAGAACGCGTCGACGATGGAAAAATCCGCGCCACTTTCGTCGGACATTCCACGCTCCTGATCCAGCTCGAAGGCCTGAACATTCTCTGCGATCCCATCTGGTCGCATCGCGCCAGTCCGCTTTCCTGGATCGGACCGCCGCGACACCGCGCCCCCGGCGTTCACTTCGATCAACTCCCCACAATCGATTTGGTCCTGCAGAGCCACGACCACTACGATCATTTCGACGTCCCCACTCTGCGCCGTATCTCCGCCCAGTGGAATCCCGCCTTCGCCGTCCCACTCGGCGTCGGCGCGCGCCTCACCATCAAAGGCATCGCGCAAGATTCGCAAATTCAGGAAATGGATTGGTGGCAATCCGCCGACGCTTTCGACAAAATTCGCGTCACCGCCGTCCCCGCACGCCATTTTTCAGGGCGCAGCGTAAACGACCGCAATAAAACTCTCTGGTGCGGCTATGTAATCGAAAGCGCGTCCGGCACCATCTACTTCGCAGGAGACACCGCCTACGGCTCGCATTTCGCAAAAATTAAAGAACGCTTCCCCGAAATCCGTCTCGCCTTCCTCCCCATCGGCGCCTATCGCCCCCAATGGTTCATGGGCCCGGTCCACATTTCCCCGCAAGACGCAGTCCGCGCCCATAAAGAAGTCGGCGCAGCCACAAGCATCGCCATCCACTATGGCACCTTCCGGCTGGCCGACGACGGCGAACAAGAACCAGTCACCGAACTTCAGCGTGCGCTTGACCGCGAAAAATCTTCGCACCGATTCTGGGTCCTAGATGCAGGGGAGGGAAGAGACATCCCCTAATTGCCAATTCGGTAGCATAGGCAATCCTGCCTGTGCTCCTTCTTTTGATTTTGCTCGCGAGGGATCCGCTTTTCGCGCCCCGCTGCGTTAATTCCAGACACCGCTCGAGAGTGTGAGAACTGAAGGGTCCTTGCAGGCGATTCCAGCCGCTCGCCACCAATCACTAGCCACTGCCCTTTTCCCAAAACAAGCCGTTCCACATTCAGCCCGTCCGAACCCCGCGTCCCCTACTTGTCCCCCGCCACCACTGCATCAAAAAACAACCCCAAAAGGTGCCGTATCTCCGAGTCCGACAAAGAGCTCGCGTCCACCAAGTGCTCCAGCAACATCGCATGAGAAAACGCGCCCAAGGCCGTAGCCGCCGCCACACTGGAAATCGGCAAGCTTCGCCCCAGCGACTTCATCACCCGCCGCACGATATCCCCCCCGCAAGAACGCAACCCCCTCTGCCGCGCCCGCAACCGTGCATGTGCCTCCGGATGCCGCACCGCAAAAAGTTTGAACTCCAGCGAAAGCAAAGCCAGCCGCCGGTCCTTTGCAATCTGCGCGTAATGCTCGCGCAAAGCCCGCAAACGCTGCCGCGGATTGTCGTGCCGCCCCAACAACTCGTTCACTTCCGCAATCCGCTGCGCCACCCACTGCTCCAGCAGCGCGAAAAAAATATCTTCCTTGCTCGCGAAGTTCGCGTAAAAAGCCCCGCGCGTATATCCCGCCCGCGCCGCGATATCCTCCAGCCTCGCTGCTTCATATCCGTCTCGCGCGAAAATCTGCTCCGCCGCCAGCAACAACTTCCGCCGCGTAGCCGCTGTCCGCACCTGCTGCCGCGACGCCGCGAGACCGGCAGCCTTTCTACCCCGTGCCGAAGGGGCAATCGAAGTGGTATTCATGGATTGGTTTCTCACACACCTTTCATTGCTTTACAAGATACATACATGCATGTATATATCAAGTCATCCACGCCAACAAGCAAAGGTGATTCGTGGCCACTGCCACCCTGACCGCTGACGCAACTTTCGACGTCGCCGCCTGGCGCCCCCGCCACAATCCGTGGCTCATCGCGCTCACGGTGACGCTCGCCACCTTCATGGAAGTCCTCGATACCTCCATCGCCAACGTCGCCCTTCCGCACATCGCCGGCTCCCTCGGCGCCAGCTCCGACGAATCCACCTGGGTCCTCACCAGCTACCTCGTCTCCAACGCCATCATTCTCCCCATCAGCGCCTGGCTAGCCACCCGCATGGGCCGCAAACGCTTTTACATGTCGTGCGTCGCGCTCTTCGCCGGCAGCAGCTTCCTCTGCGGCCTCGCTCCCAGTCTCGGCATGTTGATTCTCTTCCGCGTCCTCCAAGGTGCCGGCGGCGGGGGACTGCAACCCAGCGAACAAGCCATACTCGCCGATACGTTCTCACTCTCGAAACGCGGCATGGCTTTCGCCGTCTACGGTATGGCCGTGGTAGTCGCGCCCGCCATCGGGCCCACCATCGGCGGATGGATCACCGACAATTATAGCTGGCGCTGGATTTTTTACATCAACGTCCCGATCAGCCTCATCTCCCTCTATCTCACCCATCGCCTCGTTGAAGATCCGCCCTACCTCAAAATCGAAAAGGAACGCCGCAAGGGCATTCGCGTTGACTACATGGGCCTGGGCCTGGTCGCCCTCGGCATCGGCTCCTTGCAACTCGTCCTCGACAAAGGCCAGGAAGCCGACTGGTTTTCCTCGCACTGGATCACCGCGCTACTCGCCGCGTCAATCATCCTTCTCGTCACCTGGGTCATCTGGGAATGGCGCCACGAACATCCCATCGTCGAACTAAAGCTTTTAAAAAAACGCAATTTCGCCACCGCTATGTTCTTCATGTTCATTCTCGGCGCCGTTTTGTACGGCACCACAGTCTTGATCCCGCAGTACCTCCAGCTACTGATGGGCTATTCGGCCGTCAGCGCAGGTGAAGCCCTCGCCGGCGGCGGCTTCATCATGATGCTCATGATGCCGCTCTCCGGCTTTCTCGTCTCAAAAATTGACCAGCGCGTGCTCATGTCCATCGGCTTCGCCACCACCGCGGCCTCGCTCTATTACATGACCACCCATCTCACCCTCGGCATGGATTTCCGCACCGCCGCCATGCTCCGGGTCTATCAGGTCGCCGGCTTAGCCTTCATCTTCGTGCCCTCCAACGTGCTTTCCTACGTGGACGTCCCGGCCGAAAAAAATAATCAAATCTCCAGCATGATCAGCTTCATCCGCAATATCGGCGGCAGCATCGGCATCGCGCTCCTCGCTACTTTCATCACTCGCGGCACCCAGCAGCGCCAAACCTATCTTTCCGGCCACATGAACGAAGGCAACCCGCGCTTCCGCCAGATGATTGACGGCCTCACAACCACCCTGCGCAGCCAAGGCCTCAGCCCCTCCGAGGCCGCGCACCAAGCCTACGCCCGCGCCGCCGCCCTCCTCCAACAACAAGCCGCCACGCTAGCCTACACAGATGTCGTCTCCGCCCTCGCAATCTTAGTCGCCTGCCTGGTCCCCCTCTGCTTCATAATGAAGCGCCCACCCAAAGGCGCAGCCGCCCCCTCGCTGCACTAACAACGCGCAGCGCGATTGCCGCATACCCCAACTCATTTGGAGTGCGGCGGCTTGCCGCCGCCTTCGCGAGAACCTAATACGCGTCACGGTCGACCTAGGCGAGGCTTGCCTCGTCCGAGCCTCGTAGCGCCGGCGTCTCGCTGGCTCCGTCGTCTTTGAATTCGTAGCGACCAATCGCACAAGCCGGGGCAGCAAAATTTCCAGGTCATCCCGAACGAAGTCCCGCGCTTTTTCTTTCTCGCCGCATTTTGGCGGGCGCGGGATGCAGAGTAGGGATCCGCATTCCGCACGAACTTCAAGAAGAACCCAAACCCCCCGCGAAGTTTAGCCGTGGCGCCTCTCAAGGCCTTTCGCTAACTCTCAGGGCATTTCCGACGCCAACAAATCGACCCGCACCAAATCATCTCTTCACTGGCTTGTCCGTCGGATAAGTAATCTGCAACCCGCGTACGCGCGCAAACGGCGTAAGCTCATGCTCACGCGCCGGCGCCCCACTAATAATCTCTTCCACCGGAAAACGCCGTACCAGCAACGCATCCGCAATCAACGATCGATGACACCGCCAAGGCACCGCCTCAGCGCACATAATCGCTGTCGGCTTCGTCACCGCCAGCTTCTCCAACCGCCCAAGCCCCGCTAGAAAATCCTCCGTCTGCATGTAATCCGCAAATCCGCGAAAGCTAGCATTGTGCCAACCCAAATTCTGCGAGTCCGCCTTCGCATGCCGCAATCCGCCGAGTTTCTTCAGATGAACGTATCCGATGCGTGCCGCGCGCAAATGCCGGGCAAGTGACTCCCGATTGAATTGCGGATTGTGCCGCGACCGCGGAATACTCCGAACATCCACCACGCGCCGCACCCCATGCGCCCGCAATATCTCAATGAATTCGCCAATCGTCCGAGTCGAATGCCCGATCGTAAAAACTGCCGCCTGCGATTTTCTGCGGTGTGCGCGCATGTCGTCAGCAAGTCCCCATGTTGATCAGCATGATGCTACGACAAAGGGCGCAGGCGGGCGGCGCGAATTCGGCAAGGTGATAAATTACTTCGGCCCGCGACCGTTCGAAGAGATAATAGTCGCGTTGGCCAGCCGCGAGCCATCCCGCTCGATTGCTGGCGGCCTGAGGAAACTATGACCGAAATCAGCGCGTTGTTCTGGGATAACGGCGGCGTAATTCTCACCAACGGTTGGGACCGCAACTCGCGCCGCGCCGCTGTCGAAAAATTCAAACTCGACTGGGCCGATTTCGAAGACCGGCACGAGCTGATGCTCAACGCCTTCGAGACCGGCCGCGCCACGCTCGACGAATATCTGCGCCGCACCGTCTTTTATCGCGAACGCGCATTCACGCCGGAAGACTTCAAGCAGTTCATGTTCGACCAATCCCAGCCCTTCACGCCGTCCCTGGGATTTCTGGCCACGCTGGTGCAGCCGCGCACCTATTTGATGGCCTCGCTCAACAATGAATCGCTCGAGATCAACGAATATCGCGTGCACAAATTTAATCTGCGCGAATATTTCCAGGCATTTTTCTGCTCCTGCTATCTGGGCGTGCGTAAACCGGAAGAGCTAATCTACAAACTGGCGCTGAAAATCTCGCAACGGGAACCCCAAGAATGCGTTTTCATAGATGATCGTGGCCTAAATCTGGAATGCGCGCGCGAACTGGGTATGCACGCGATTCAATTTCAGAATGTTGACCAGCTGCGCAAGGATTTGGCGCAACTGGGAATCAACCCGGCGCCAAAATAATCTCGCAGCACATAATAGGAAAACTTTTGGCAAATACTAGATGAGGGGCAAAGTAAAATGAAACTCGACACACGCATATTTCCAAATATTGACGCGCTCAGCCGCGCCGCCCTCGAACAATTGCTCAGCGATCTGCGCGAGGGCATGCAGCAAAGGGGCCGGGGCGCCATCGCCCTGTCCGGCGGCCACACTCCCGAAAAAATGTACGCCCTGTGGGCCGCCACAGAAAAATATCGCAACGAAACTGACTGGAATCGCGTGCACCTCTTCTGGGGCGATGAGCGCTACGTTCCGCAGGACGATCCGCTTAGCAACTACCGCATGACCAGCGAGGCTCTGCTGGCACACGTGCCGATTCCCGCCGCAAACGTTCATGCCGCTCCCACTAATTTGCCGACGCCCGAAAAAGCCGCCGAAGTCTACGACCAGGATTTGCGAAAATTCTTCGGCTCGGCCGCGCCCGCATTCGACGTAACTTTGCTCGGCCTCGGTCCGGAGGGCCACACCGCGTCGCTTTTTCCCGATTCTGCCGCGTTGGAAGAAAAATCTCGCTGGGTCGTGCCGGTCCAGGTCGCCGCCGTGCCACCCAACCGCCTGACGTTCACGCTCCCTGTCCTGAACTCCAGCCGTAATACCTACTTCCTGGTAGCCGGAGAAAACAAGCGTCCAATCCTCTCCGCCCTGCGCGCCGAACCGGAAACCCGACCCAGCGCGTATCCAGCCGGACGTATCCGCCCAACGGATGGCCGGGTCCTGTGGTTTCTCGACCAGGCCGCGGCGGGCTAACACCGCGCAAAATTTTTATGAAGCCTTCTGCGTTGCGCTGCGTCTAAACCGTCGCCGGGGTGTACCAAAAAGACCGTGAGTGTCATGGGAATCGAATCGCCAGCGACCGCAACGCAGAATCTTGGCCGAATCCCCGCGGCTGGCTGTAAAATAAACGGAATCCCGGTACGGAAATCGCCCGAAGCCGATGCGCCGATCGTGCTGGGCAAGCGGATAGCCAAAATTAATCGCAACGACCCAAACGAATCGTAATGCGACCACAGAACACATTCATCCGCGCCGTCGTCACGGTGGCTCTGCCGGCCTCGCTGTTATGTCTTTCTGCCTGCAGCACCAAGACAGCGGAAACAGCGCCGAACCTCGCCGTTCCAGTCACGGTAGCGAAAGCTGTGCAGAAAACAGTACCGATCAATCTGACGGCGATCGGCACTGCGGAAGCCTACTCGACGGTCTCCATCAAGAGCCAGGTCAACGCGATTCTGGAGCAAGTCCATTTCAAGCAGGGCGATTTCGTCAAGAAAGGCGATCTGCTTTTCACGCTCGATGGCCGGCCGTTTCAATCGGCGCTCGCGCAGTCCGAAGCAAATCTCGCGCGCGACCAGGCGCAGGCCGAACTCAATCAAGTGCAGTCCGCGCGTTACGAAAAGCTCTACGCCGCGGGAGTCGCGCCGAAGGAACAGTACGACCAGATGAAAGCCACCGCGGACGCGCAGGACGCGTTGGTTCACGCCGACCAAGCCGCAGTGCAATCCGCCAAACTGCAGCTGCAATACTGCACGATTTATTCACCTACCGACGGCCGCACCGGCGCACTGCAGGTTTATCCCGGAAACCTGGTGAAAGAAAATGACGTTCCGATTCTCGTCGTGATCAACCAGATGTCGCCCATCTTCGTGGATTTCTCCGTCCCCGAACAGTATCTAGGCGTCGTGAAAAAATATATGAGCAGCGGACGCCTGCAAATCGAAGCCACGCCCTACGGCGAAACCGTTTCCGAAGTCGGCTATCTCACGTTTGTGGACAACAATGTCGACAACACCACCGGAACAATCAAACTGAAAGGAACTTTTCCGAACGAAGATCATCGCTTGTGGCCGGGGCAATTCTCCGTCGTGTCGCTCCGCCTCGCCGAAGAAGAAAAAGCCATCGTCGTTCCGTCGCAGGCTGTGCAAACCGGCCAGTCCGGTGATTTCATTTTCGTAGTGAAATCAGATCAAACCGTGGAATCGCATCTGGTAAAGGTAGCGCGCCAGCTCGCAGGCGAATCCGTGATCTCCAGCGGTATCGCACCGGGTGACACAGTCGTCACCGACGGTCAGCTGCGCCTGATCCCCGGCATAAAGGTTCAAGTGAAAGCGGCCAGCGCGGGAAGCTAGAGAGGTTTACGGCAGAAAAATGATCAGTATCGCCGAACCATTCGTCCGCCGTCCGGTCATGACCACTCTGGTCATGCTGGCGATTCTGCTGTTCGGAATCCTCGGCTATCGCGCGCTCGCCGTCAGCGAACTTCCCAACGTTGACTATCCGACCATTCAAGTAGGCGCCTCGCTTCCCGGAGCAAGTCCCGACACAGTAGCTTCGGCCATCGCCACGCCGCTAGAAAAGCAATTCTCCACAATCGCCGGCATTGATTCGATGACGTCCTCAAGCTCGCTCGGTGGAACTTCGATCACCCTGCAATTCGACCTGAGCCGCAACATCGACGGTGCAGCGCAAGACGTGCAAGCAGCGATCTCCCGTGCTTCTTCGCAGCTGCCGCCAAACATGCCCACTCCGCCAACCTACAACAAAGTGAATCCAGCGGACCAGCCTATCCTCTACATCGCCATGGGCTCCAAAACTCTCCCCGGCTACACCGTGGATCGCTACGCGGAAACTCTGATGGGCCAGCGCATTTCCATGGTCAAAGGCGTCGCGCAAGTCCAGGTCTACGGCTCGCAAAAATACTCCGTGCGCATCCAACTCGATCCGCAGGCCATGGCCACGCGGCAAATCGGAATCGACGAAGTCCACACCGCCGTGCAGAACGGCAACGTAAATCTGCCGGTAGGAACTTTGTACGGAGACCATCGCGCGTTCACGCTGCAGGCCGACGGTCAGTTGACGCACGCTTCGGTGTACCGCCCGCTGATTGTCGCCTATCGAAACGGCTCGCCAGTGCGCCTGGAGGACGTCGGCAAGGTTCTCGACAGCGTACAAAATAACCGCGTGGCAAACTGGTGGAACGACACCGACTCCGTCGTGCTCGCAATCGAGCGCCAGCCCGGCACCAACACCGTGGAAGTTGTGGATGCAGTCAAGCAGCTTCTACCGCAGTTCCGCGCAATCATTCCGCCGTCCATTCAGATGGAAACGCTGTACGACGCCTCGGAATCCATCCGCAATTCCGTCGCGGACGTGAAATTCACTCTCTTTCTGGCCATCGCTCTGGTGATTCTGGTCATCTTCCTGTTCCTGCGAAATCTTTCCGCCACGTTAATCCCCAGTTTTGCGCTGCCCATGTCCATCATCGGCACCTTCGGCGTGATGTACGTGCTGAACTACACCATTGATAACCTTTCGCTGATGGCGCTGACGCTCTCAGTGGGCTTCGTAGTGGACGACGCCATCGTGATGCTGGAAAACATCGTGCGCCACATGGAAATGGGCGAAGGCGTGATGGAAGCCGCGCTAAGCGGTTCGCGCGAAATCGGTTTCACGATTCTCTCCATGACGATTTCTCTCGCGGCTGTCTTCCTGCCTGTGTTTCTGATGGGCGGAATCATGGGGCGCCTGCTGCACGAATTTGCGGTAGTAATCATCACCGCGATCCTGGTTTCCGGTTTCGTTTCGCTGACGCTCACGCCCATGCTGTGCAGCCGTTTTCTGCGTCCGGTAGCCGAACAACATCACGGCAGCATCTATATGGCACTGGAGCGATTTTTCGACCGCTTGCTGCACTACTACGACGTTTCGCTGCAGTGGTCGCTGCGCCATCGCGTATTCGTGATGGCGGTTTCTGGCGTCATTCTGATTGTTACGATCTGGCAATTTGTCGTGATACCGAAAGGATTCCTGCCGCCCGAAGACCGCTCGCAGATTTTCATATCCACCGAAGCGCAACAGGGGATTTCCTTCGATTCCATGCGCGCGCACCAGCAGGAGTTGAACAAAATCGCCCTCGCGGATCCCAACGTGCGCGATTTCTTTTCCGGCGTAGGCGACTTTTCCTCGAGCAATTCCGGAATCATGTTCCTGCACCTGAAGGATCGCCCCCAGCGCCCGCTTATCCCCAGCCCAACGATGCTCGCGCTGCAGCAGAAATACGACACGACGCCCGTGCTCGGCAGCGCGCTGCGTGCGATCTCACCGCTTTTCTCACATCGCACCACGATTGACGAAGTCATCGCCGAGCTCGGCGTGAAATTCGCAAACGTCACCGGCATGAACGCTTACATGCAAAATCTGCCGCCAATCCAGGTAGGCGGCGAACTTACCAAGAGCCAATACCAGCTCACGCTGCAAAGCCCGGACACGCAAGAGCTTTACCGCGAGTCCACGGCCTTTCAACAGAAGATGGCCAAGCTTCCCGGCCTTCAAGACGTGACCAGCGACCTGCTGATTGCCAACCCTCAAGTGAATGTGAATATCGACCGCGACAAAGCCTCCGCGCTCGGCGTTACAGCCGAACAAATCGAAGACGCGCTCTACACCGCCTACGGTCAGCGCCAGATTTCCACAATCTACGCGCCCAACGACGAATACTGGGTGATCATGGAGCTGCAGGACAAATACCAGAAAGATCCCGCCGCGCTTTCCATGCTTTATATTCGTTCCAGCAGCGGCACGCTCGTCCCGTTGAACGCGGTCGCCAGTCTCACCTCCAGCCTGGGCCCGCTCACGGTAAATCACTTCGGCCAGCTCCCAGCCGTCACAATCTCTTTTAATTTGGCGAATGACACCGCCATCGGCAACGCCGTGGATTCTGTCAAGCGGCTGGCGCGCGAAGAACTTCCTCCCACGGTGACAGCGCAATTTCAAGGAACCGCAAAAGCGTTCGAAGCTTCGCTTACGGGCCTCGGCCTGTTGTTGCTGATGGCGATTCTCGTGATTTACATCGTGCTGGGAATTCTGTACGAAAGCTTCATCCACCCGATCACGATTCTTTCCGGACTACCATCCGCGGCTTTCGGCGCGCTGCTCACGCTGCAAATTTTCCATCTGAGCCTGGACCTCTACGGTTTCGTCGGCGTAATCATGCTGATCGGCATCGTGAAGAAAAACGCGATCATGATGGTGGATTTCGCCGTCGAGCGTGAGCGCACCGGGCACAAGACGGCGGCCGAAGCGATCTACGAAGGCTGCCTCATCCGCTTTCGCCCGATCACCATGACCACCATGGCAGCTCTGATGGGCACCGCGCCCATCGCATTCGGGATCGGCGCGGGCGCAGACGCTCGCCGTCCCCTTGGCTTGGCCGTAGTCGGCGGACTGATCTTCTCGCAGATGGTTACGCTCTACCTCACGCCAGTCTTCTATACATATATGGATACGTTCCAAGGCTGGCTCGAGGACCGATTCGGGAAACTGACCGGAAAGAGGAACACCGATCTCGCCGACGGCCACGTTTCCGCAGATTAGCGATCACGCCACGCCGAATTTCCTCGCTTCGTAAATTCTTCGTCTGGTCGTCCGCCGGTACAGATGTACATGGCAAGCTGTACCAAAACTACCTGTCACTTCGTACCATTGACCGCACTAGTCCTCCTGTCTAGCATGACTTCAGGACGTGCATGCGTCCCGGAATGTGGGATTGCTTACCCGTGTTTCGCGCCAGCCTCGCGGGGAGTCAATCAGGATGCCTTTCGCCCAAGACCTGCCAAGAGATATCAGAATGCGCCAGAAAAGGCGCGGCCCGCGGATGAACTCGCGCGTGCCGGTGACGATACAGTTCAACGGGCCGAGCGGGCCGCTGAGCCAGCAGCCCGCAATCACCCGGGTCGTGAATGCCTACGGCTGCCTGCTGGTTTCTCCAAAGGAAGTTGAATTGCAACAAAGATTGCGTGTGACGAACCTGGCCACGCACCGCGCTGTGGATGGGCACGTTGTCTGGAAGGGAATGCAGCGCGCAGACGGTTGGGATGTGGGGGTCGAGTTTATTTCGGCCGATCAAAATTTCTGGGGTGTGGAGCTTTGAAACTCGAACCGTTGAGGGTCCCCGCAGCGAGAGCATACGCATCACCGCTGAGATCAGCGCCGACGCCCGCGCGGGCGGCAGTGCCGCCGAGTTCGGTGCGAGTGCACAAGGTTGGATTGGCGGGCGAAGCGCAAGCGGCCGCCGGAGAGGAAAAGCGGCGCAGCCAGCGCGTGCTGCTTCGTGTGCGCGCCAGTCTGCATGTGGCGCTCAACGGCAAGCCCACGACATTTGAAACCGTGACGCTGAGCGTGAACAATCACGGCGCGATGATTATTCTAAAACAGGGACTGCCGCCGGATACGCGCTTCGTGCTGGAGCATTCCGGAACAAAAGAACGCGTGGCTTGCAAGGTGATCCGGACTTCGCGCGAAATGGCTGACGGATTTCAGATCCCGATTGAATTTGATTCTCCGGCGCCCAATTTCTGGAGGATTGCTTTTCCGCCGAATGATTGGCGGCCGCTCGACGATCTTTAGTTTGTGAACTGGTGGCAGCGAAAGGTTTGCGTTGAATGCAGTACTTCAGGCGAAGGGAAGTTTGCGCAGGTCCAGGTTTCCGCCTGAAAGAATGATTCCGATTCGTTTGCCGACAGCGCCGATTCTGCGGAAGAGCGCGGGCGCGGCGGCCACGGCGCCGGAAGGCTCTACAACTAATTTAGTGCGTTCCCACAACAGCAGCATGGCCTGCACGATTTCTTCTTCCGTTACCAGCGAGATTTCGTCTACTCTTTCGCGCAGAATTAAAAATGTGAACGGGCACAGCGTGGCGCGCAGCCCGTCCGCCATGGTTTCCGTGGTTGCCGCGGCTTCGATTTTTCCTGACGCCAGCGAGCGGTAAGCGTCGTCCGCGTTGCGCGGTTCACCGCCAATCACGCGAATCGCAGGGCGCAGGCTCTTCGCCGCAATCGCAGTACCGCTGAGCAGCCCGCCGCCGCTTGCTGGCGTGATCACCACATCAAGATCGGGGATTTCCTCGAGCAGTTCCAGCGCCGCGGTTCCTTGGCCAGCGATCACTCGCGCATCATTGTAAGGATGCACCAGATGCGCGCCGGTTCGTTTGATCACCTCCGCAGTGACAGCTTCGCGCGATGCGATATTGGGCTCGGATTCGGTGATTTGCCCGCCGTAGGCTTCCACCGCGCTCTTCTTTGCCGGCGAAGAGTTTCGCGGCATCACGATATAGGCGGGGATTCCGCGCCAGCGCGCCGCCTGGGACAGCGCCGCAGCATGGTTGCCGGAAGACGGCGCGGCTACACCAAATTTTGCTTGGTCGTCGGTCAGGGAAAAAACCGCATTCGTGGCGCCTCGAATCTTGAACGAGCCCGTCTTTTGCAGGTTTTCGCACTTGAAAAACAGTTGCGCGCCCGCCATGTGATCCAGAGACGCGCAGGTAATCACCGGCGTGCGATGGATGCGCGGCGCGATCAGGCGATGAGCGGCGCGAATGGCGTCCAGGTTGAGGGTAGCCGCGGCAAAGCTGAGCGGTTCAGTCGCGTCCGGCTGAAGTTCGGTGGGTTTGCTATGAGCTGACATGGTGCTTGCCGTGCAACATTATGGCACATCTCCCGCAGAAACAGATTTGGAGCGCGCGCGACGCGCGGCGGCAAACATTAAAACCGTTGACGTGGTTGCGGGCAGGTGCCACTGTCAATATCCCCCTTCCCGCAGCAAATTCGCAAACAATCTAGATCGCAAGCTCCCCAGGAGGAGTCCATGGCTGACCACGAGCGCCGCATCACCCCGCGGAAATCATACGCAATCCCTGTGCGATTCAATATGCTCACTGAGCAATTCGCGATGGCGGGAGTAGCCACTGCGCGCCAGAGCGCGAAAATATTGACGACCATTCCGCTGCCGCAGCAGGAGAAGTCGCAAACCTGTCGGAGCGCGGCGTTGGATTCAGAACACGGCAAAATCTGAACGTCGGTGAAAACGTTGAAATATTCTTCACGCTGCCTACTGCTTTGACCGGGCGCGCGCCCGAAGATGTGCGCTGCAATGCGCGAGTGGTGCGCGTGGATAAGAACGGCGACACGAGTGGAATGATCGGAATCGGAGCGGCCATCGATCGCTTCGAGCGTACCTCAGTCGCGCGCAACTGGGATAACCAGCAGGTTGCGCGCTGGAATTGCGGGTCGGAATTATCTAGTTGGTCGCGTGACCACGGTGAACGTCACTTGCGCCGCCGTGGTGTTTTCGAAGCGGTCGAAAATTTGCACGGCGATCGTGTGCGGGCCTGGCGCGAGACCCGCTAGTTCGAGCTGATAACTTTCCTTCGGTCCATCCGACAGTCCACCCGCCGGAAAAACGATTAGCCAGTCGCCGGCATCCACGCTGTACTGCGCGCGCGCGATCGCGAGGCCCGAACTTATTCCGTCAAACGTAATTCTCGCGGCAGCGCCGCTGGTGTCCGTGCGGAGATTTTCGATGCGCGGCGGGGTGTTCTGGATTTCGAAGCGCTCGCTGGTGCGTTCGTTGCTGAGCGCCTGGCTGGGCGGATTCGAAGGCAAATCGGACGCGACAATTTTCAGGTAGTAGGCGCCGTCGGGCGTGGCGGTGCTGTCCCAGGAATAAAAGCGCTGCGTTAGCTTGTCTTTCAGCAGGCGCCAGGTTTGTTCGCCCTCACCCCGATAATAAACCGAGAAAATCAGGTCGTCGTCGTTGTCATCGTGCGCGCTCCAGAGGACGCTCTGATAACCCTTTTCTACGAAACCTTGCGGGGGTACGTCCATCTTTAGCGATTTAGATGTCGTGTCCAGCATCGCGCCGATATTGGGAAACGAAGCTACGCCACCTGTGCGCTGCGGAGTCTTCAACTGCACGGACGCTGCCGTTGCCGGACCTCCAGGAGCGGCTGAAAATCCCTGCACGCGGACGCCAGGGTCTTGAATGGCGATGTCATCCACAACGGGCGCGACATTTTCCGGCTGGTAAGCAATGCTCACCCAGGAAACCTCCGGCGCATCGCGCTTGTCGGCGACCTGGAACACGGCCTTCCACTGCAGGAATCGTGCCGGCGGACAGCTGACAGACTCACCGCTCGCGCTTTTGTATGGGCCCGCCCACGGACTCCATTCTTTTTCGGGATTGGAGGTGTTGCCCGAACGCACGTAGAACGAAACTTTGCCTTGCGTTGCGCTGTTTTCACCCCACCAGGTCAGACGTCCCCAGTGCGAAAAAATCTTGGCATCGAACGGATCGGATTCGAAGCTGCCTTGCGCTTCCTGCGCTGGACCCAGCGTGAAAATTTTCCCGGGGTTGGCGGTGCCAACGAGGAGTTGGCCGTCGCGCCCGCCGATAAGGCTGGTTACTTGCGAGGATGCTGTCTTCGCGACGATGGAATAAATTCCGTCGCCTTGCAGTTCGATGATCGAGCCTTTGTTTCCGGTGCCCAGCAGGATTTTTCCGCTCGGCGAAAAGCCCATCGAAAAAACCAGGTCGTCGCGTGAAGTCCACAGCGTTTCGCGCGAACCTGTGGCGGAAATTTTCACAACTTGCGAGCCGCCGGTGGTGGAAGGGAACAGAGAGAATGCGGGAGCCGGTTGCGCGGCCGCGGCGGCCTGGATCGCTAATGTTACGGCGCCCTGTGCGGTGAGCGCCGGCGCGTTCGCTTGCGGGGTGATTGTCACCGGTGGCGCGCTCGGAGTTGCAGGGCGTTGTTTTTCTCCGATCGCGGCCGCGTATAAGTTCCCATTGGAATCGGTAAGCAGCGACGTCACTTCTTTCTTGTCCGTTTCGTAAACTACGAACGACGCGCCGGCCTTCGGCGCAGCTAGCGAATCTTTCGCACCGGCTGCGCGCGCAATTTCGACGCGCAGAATCAATCCATCGGGATCCGTACCGACCAGCAAATTGCCTTTCGCGTCAAAAGCGAGCGAGCGCGCGTGGCGTTCGTCACTCTGATAAAAAAGCTGTCCCTTGCCGTCCGGAGTCACGGTGAAAATTTCGCCTTTGTCCCCGGTGCCGACGAACAGAGTTCCTTGCGCATCGAGCGCGAGCGCCCAGATATATTTCGCTTTGGGATCGAAGAAGACGTTTTTCTGTCCGTCGGGCGTGACTTTGTAAACCTTGCCGTCCGGCGATGTGCCCACGTAGAGATTATCGTGCGTGTCGAATGCGATCGTCTGCGCGGAGAGTTCGGGGGCTTCGAACACGCTGGTGGGCTTGGCCGGATCGTCGAAGCGCAGGACTTTCGCGTCGGAGCCACCTGCGGCGTAGACGCGGCCGCGCGAATCCGTGCGCAGCGCCCAGAGGTACATCAAATTTGGATCGGAGAACGCTGCGAATTGCGGCGCGGGAACCAGCTTGCCGTCGCTGCGAATAGCAACGCCCTTGGCCGTGCCTTTCTCGAAGTCCGAGTAATCCGATTGCCGCCAGAAATGCGTGTGCTCGGCGTACAAGAGCGCGGGCGCGAGCAGCCCCATCGTCAGAAGGCACGTCAAGATGAGTCGCCGTGTCATTGCTGCCAATCTCCTTTACCGCAGGGCATCTCTTCCGCCAGCCATCTTCAGCCCCAGTCATCATTTCCGTCGTGAATCACTTCACCGTAATCGTCACCGTGCGCTCGCCCGAGATCACCTGATGCATTTCCACGGACCATTCGCCGGCGGTGGATTGATACAGCAGTCGCGCGCCGCCGGGAGTTTGCCGCTGATCCAACACATTGATTGCGGAAGCCGGCGCATTGGGCATGATTTTATCTTCGACCATCAGCGTGGGTGTGGGCTGCAAAAGCGTCGCGTACAGCCGGTCGTTCTGATGCTCGCGGTTCAACAGCTTGATCAGCTCCTCGAGCCCGGGCAACTGGCCCTGAGAGCTGGCGGCAAGCGATTGCACGGTGCGATTCACCGTTTCCGCATCGCTGATGACGAGTTGCAACGGCCCGCGCGCGGCTTGCATCGGAATGGTGATGGGAAATTCCTGCACGAAAGCCGCGCCGCGATAGGGCCGCAACTGGACTTTCACGTTCACAGTTTCGCCGGGCCGCACCTCGTTCGCTTCTACCCAGACATCGTCGATGGTGGCGGCGCGGCGCTCTGGCAACGCGGTGACCCGCAGATGAATTCCTGCGACGTGCGGGATTTCGTAAGGGTTCGAATAAATTTGCGAAAAAATCGCTTGCACGTCCGTCGCGACAAAAAATCCGCCGGGCACCGGCACGTCCGTCGGCGCAAACAGATCTTTCAACTCGACCGTAGTGTGGCCCTTGATGGCGATCTCGCCGTCGAGCTGCAGGGTGGAGCCTTCGCCATACGCCGCGTTGCCCACGATTCCGTTGTAAGTTGCCAGAGCCACCAACAGCGGGGTGAGTTGCGGACTTTCGATCACTTCAAAATGAAATTGCTTTTGCGCGTCGCCGACCAGCAGAGTCACGTCCACCGGAATCATCGGCGGCCCATCGCCCAACCGACCGCCAATTGCTGTGACGCGATCTTGCGTGAGTGTGCCGATCGTTCCACCGGTGGTAATAATTTTCGTGGACGCCATCGCGGAAGCAAGCGTCGTGAGCACATGCGCGCGCGCCAGCGGCATGGATACGTTGCCGAAAGAAAAAATGGGATGGCCGCAGGCAAGGATTTTCCCGTGGTCCACGGTGGTGACGGTGCAGCCCGGAGTGATCGAAAGGTCGCCGCGAATGAGCTCCACGCCAACCATGTCGCCGGGTTTCAGTTGCGCGTCTTCGGCCGACGCCGCAGCGGTGCCTCCCGCCATCATCGTCATGCCCCAGCCGGAGAGCTGCTTGCTGAATTGCGCGATCGTTTCCGGGTACAGGCCGGTGGAAATCAGCGGCGTCTCGATGGGGACCAGAAATTGGCCGCCGCCCGCGCTTGTCTGGCGCGCGAAATTTTCGGGGAGCGGAATGCGTTCCGCGGAGAACAAGTTTCCGGTGTTCGTCTGCTGCGCGCTAATGGCTGGAGCCGACGTCGCCGACGCAGTCACATTCGCGGCATGTTCCGGCGCTTTCTCCACATCGAGCATGTTTTCAATCGGCGTGACGCCGCCAATGGCTTCCTTGGTGAAGGCGCCCAGCTTCAGCGACAGCGCGCCGACCAATTTGCCTTCGTAATAGACCGGACTGCCGCTCATGCCTGCAACCACGCCGGTATGCTCCACTTTTTCGCCCAGCAGCTGAACCAGAATGATGTCCTGCTTGGGACCGAGCGCGTTGTGCAACACGCCCAGAACGACCAAGTCCACTTTTTCGATCTCATCGCCCGTAAAAATCGTGTAGACAACGCATTTCATTCCCGCCTGCACCTGGCTCAGAGGGAAAATTGCGGGCATATCTTGTGCTTTTGCTGCCGAAAGGCCGGTTACTAGAATCAGAGCGGCGAGGAATGTTGGAAGCAATTTCCGGAGGGCCACGGGCATCAGAAGTTCATGATACCTGCCGCATACCGGGGAAGCAAATCGCGCCATGCTAGAATCTTGCGATGGCAAAAAAGACAATTTCGCCGGGCGGCAGCGTAAGTGGAGTCGTGGAACTGCCCGGAGATAAATCCATTTCGCACCGCTACGCGATTCTGGCGGCGCTGGCGGAGGGCACGAGCGAGATTCGCAACTATTCCTCCGCGGCGGATTGCGCGAGCACGCTGGAATGCGTGAGACGGCTGGGAATTGCAGTGGATGCAAAAGGCGAGCACGTGCGCATCGCCGGGAAAGGGCTGGATGGGCTGAAGGCTCCGCGCAAAACGATCGACGCGGAAAATTCCGGGTCGACGATCCGCATGATGTCCGGCGTCCTGGCCGGACAAGAGTTTACCTCCACGATTACAGGCGATAGCTCGCTGCGTCGCCGCCCCATGCGCAGGGTGGTTGACCCGCTACGGCAAATGGGCGCGGACATTCACAGTACGGATGGTGACCGCGCCCCGCTGGAAATTCGCGGCGGAAAATTGCACGCGATTGACTACACGACGCCGGTGCCGAGCGCGCAGGTGAAATCAGCGATTCTGCTGGCTGGATTGTATGCGGACGGCGTGACTATTGTGCGGGAGGCAGTCCGCACGCGCGATCACACGGAAGTGGCACTGCGCGAATTCGGGGCCAACGTTACGGTGGCGAAAGGCGAAGTTCGCATCGAACCGCGTCCGAAATTGCAGCCGCGGCGGCTGATCGTGCCGGGGGACCTGTCCTCGGCTGTGTTCCTGATCGGTGCGGGGCTGGTGCTGCCAGAATCGACGCTGATGCTGCACAACGTGGGTCTGAATCCCACCCGCTCGCGCGTGCTGGATTTCCTGATTTCGATCGGCGCTTCGATCAATCTCGCGTCTGTGCAATTGCGCGACGGAGAGCTGATCGGCGACGTTTCCGTGCGCCACGCGCCGCTCACGGGCGGCAGCATCTCCGGCACACAGGTGGCAGAAATGATTGACGAACTGCCGATGCTCGCGGCGCTGGGCCCATTCACGGAGAAGGGAATCGAAATCCACGACGCCCAGGAATTGCGCGTAAAGGAAAGCGACCGCATCGCCACGCTCGCCGAAGGACTGCGCCAGATGGGCGCGCGTCTGGAAGAATTTCCAGACGGCCTGCGGGTGGAAGGCCGTGCGAGCGGCGTGGGCGCGACAAATACCAAACTGCGCGGCGCAAAGGTCGATCCGCAGGGCGATCATCGCATCGCAATGGCGCTGGCGGTGGCCGCGCTAGGCGCGGAAGGCGACACGGTAATCAAAGACTCCGAGTGCGTAGCTGTTTCATTTCCGGATTTCTTCAAGACGCTGGAGCGTTTGCGGGGCGGCGAGAATCAGGATGTCTTGCGCAGGTAAATAGTCCCGTAGCTCGTAGCGATGGAGATTTTCGGCCCGGAAGACCCGATCTTGCCGCTGAGGCGCCCTGTGCCGTTCTCATCAGCGGGCTGCAATCCCGGCGCCTCGAAATCGCTTTGAATTTCTCCCGAGCGTGAGATTGCGGAAATTTCGAAATTCGATTTCGTGGGCAGTGTCAGATCCACTTCTCCCGTTCCATTCGCGATGTTGATGTCTTCGCGCGGCGGCTGCGCGTAAGTCACCTTGATGTCCCCATGCGTTCCGGCGATGTCCAGGCGCCCCGCGACGTTTTCCACTTCGATGTCTTTATCATGCGTGACGAGTTTGGCGAAGCCGCCCACGTCCGACACGTCAATCTCACCCGAATCCAGCTCCAGCCGTCCCGTCAAATGTGACAGGGTAAGATCGCCGGCTTGCGATGTGTAATGCGTGGTCTTGGTGACGTTGCGGATGCGCACCGGCCCGAAGAATTCGCCCTGCAGGGTAGCGTCGCCGGCCACATCGTTCATTTCAATTTCGTTGCCGCGGCCGGTGATGCGCACGCTTCCGGCGATGTCGTCAATGCGCGCGTCGCCCTTCACGAGTTGCACGCTTACGTCGGAGCCGATGTTGTGCACTTCGATATCGCCGGCCTGCGCGGTGACGCTCACGGCGCCGGCCAGACCGGAAATAGACACGTCACCGTGATGCGAATCAGCGGAAAGCGACACGCTCTTGGGCAGCGTCAAGTCGAAGTCCACGGTGACGTGCCCTGTCTCCATTTCTTGGTTCACCGGATGAACGCTGTAGCCGTCGTGAGTTTGTTCGATCACCACTTTCAGCGACTTCAGAAGTTCATCAGCGGCCGACTCGTTCGCAGCCTCTGCCGTTTCCGAGACGCTCACGCGCAGATCGTTCCCATCGCCGACGTGCGCGGTAATGCTTCCCATCGCCGTCGAGACCATCACATGCGCGCCCGCGGGAATTGTTTTGGGCGGGAGTTCCTCGCTCCGGGAGGTCTTGTGATTGAAAACGTCGAGATCAATATTAAGGTCGGGATGTCTGTCGTGGATCTTCGTGTAAATTCCCATCCCTGCCAGCACGAATACCACCAGCACCAGCAGCGCCGCTTCACCGCCCGTCAGCAACGGTGGGCGCGCGTCACCAGCTCGCTGCGCGCTGAAGTGATCCACTAACTTGGCGATGCCCCACAGAATGATCAGCACGGGCCAAAAACGCCAGAAGAGGTGCCAGATTCGCAGGTCCGGATGGAACCGCGCGAGAAGAAATAAGACTCCGAGAACAATCAGAAGCAAGCCAGTGAAGATTGAACTTCGTTGTCGCCCGCTGTCGCTCACGCGCGCCTCACGAGCCGAGATGGCCTTCTGTGGAAGCCAGCGACTGCGCGGTCAGCACAACACCCGCAACGATCAGCAGAATCGGCCAAAGTTCCAAAAAACTGAAGCGCGTGTATTCGCCAATCAGGAAAAGCACGCCGACGGTGATGATCATCAGCGGGCCCATCAGGCCGTGAATCTTGCAGTGGGGGCAGTGGCAAACCGGACGATTTGGATCGCTCATTGTGGCCTCCCCTAGGAATTTTTGTGCAGACGATCCCACAAGATCCATCCGCCGACCACGATCAATGCTACCGGCCAGCTTTTGGAAAACCACTCGCGCTGCAACAGCCCGAAATTCGCGAGCAGCACCAGAATGCCGATGCCAATTAGGACGAACGCGCCGATCGGTTTGCGATCCGGTCCTTCGATTAGATTCGCAGGCTCGGGTTCTCCCTTCTTGCGGGCCTGCGCGGTGCGATAGGCTTCGATGGGCATGTAAAAATAAAAGCAGCCGAGAGCGATTCCCAGAAATGCGTTGTAAGCATCGGGAAGGTCGCTGCTGAGCGCCGCGATCAGTCCGGCAAATATGAGCACGTGGATCAGAGCCTTCATGTACTGGCCGTTATATACCGCGCCCAGGCCCGGAATGATGCCCAGCGTGGCGGCGAGTCCCGGGTTCACTTCCGCTTTTCCGGTTTCCGGCACCGTCGGACTTGCTAGCAGACCCGCCAGGCAGCCTTCGCAATAGAGCGCTCCGCGCACTTCGCGCGTGCACTGCGGGCACAGCGCTTTCCCGCAATTGCGGCAGAAACCGGTGGCCGGGACATCTGTGTGCACCGCGCAATTCATCGAGGGCTCCTGGAGTTAGTACCAATTACGATCGCGCCAAAATTTTCCGCCCAATTGGTGTTGAGCAGAGAGGCGAGCATCGTGCCGTTGCGCGACTGGCTGTGACCGGGATGCGGCGAGGTCTGCGATTTCTCCTGCGGATTCACGGAAGGCGGCTGCGAGTTTTGTTGCGGTGCGGGCGCCGGCGTGCTGGACGGAGAAGGCTCAGCATCGGGCTGCAAGCGCGTCTGAATTTCGTACACCACGCGCAAGTCGTTCACGAATTTGGCGCTGCGCGCGTAGGTGAGATGCACCTGACGATTAGCAGTGCGAAAAACATTCGTGGGGCTCAGGTCTGCCTTCTTCAGTTTTGCGGGGGACATTCCGCTGGTGTAAAGGGCGATCAATATGGTGGCCGTAACGGTAACGATGCCCATGGCAAACCGCGGTTGCCACACTTGCGGAATCCACGCAAACCAGCGTTGCCATCCGGCACTCTGCGCGCGCCGCGGGCCCAGCGTGCTTTCCAGGATCTTGGGAATTAGTTGCGGCGGCACTTCCAACGGATCGAGCGCGCGCATCTGATGCACCAGGCCGCCCACTTGCGCGGCCAGTTTTCCGCAAGCGTCGCAACCGCTCGTGTGCGCGGAAAATTCCGCAACTTCGGCCGGCGAAAGAATCCCGTCGAGATAATCGCTCAGCCTTTCTTCGGTTTGTGCGCAGTTCCAGTCCGTCATGCTCTCACTCCCGCCAATCAATTCTGCGGCCGCAGCCCCATTTCTTCCAAGATGCGCGCCAGTTCGATGCGCCCGCGGTTAATGCGGGATTTTACCGTACCCTCGGGCACTTCCAGGACGCTTTGAATTTCACTGTAATCGAGTCCCTGCAAATCGCGCAAGATTACTGCCTCGCGCAATTCCGGCGAAAGTCGCGACAATCCTTGTTGCAGTTGCGCACTCAATTCCGACGCCAAGGCCAGCTTGTCCGGCGTGCGCCCCGCGGATTGCTTGTTCTCCAGCTTCGGCATAGCGTCTTCGATCGAATCCGTCAGCCGGTCGCGCCGCGTGCGCCGGTAATGATCCACCAGCAGGTTGCGCGTGACGCTGGTGAGCCACGTGGGAAACGCTCCGAACGCTGGCCGGTAACTCGGCAGCGTGCGATAGATCCGCAAGAAAACTTCCTGGCTCAGGTCCTCGGCCTCGGTGGAGTTGCCCGTGAACCGGTAGCACAGATTGAAAACCCGCCGCGCGTGCCGCCGCACAAGTTCCTCCCAGGCCGGCCCCTCGCCCCGGAGACATCCCTGCACCAGTTGGGCGTCCGGCTCCAATCGTCTTTAGCCTCGCAGCTTGCATTCCCTTTCAGCCTCACAAGATGTAACGCAATCCGGGGCCAAAAAGTTCCGCTGGCCGGGCGACGTGTGGCGCCGAGCGGCCCAGTAGTTTCGCGGAGACTTGCATTGTGCCGCATCTTAACTAGCTTGGCGACGGGAACACAAGCGCCGTGATGGATTTCAGTCCGCGCCGCGAAAGAAACGCGAAACCCGCCTTGACACTCTTGGAAGCTTGCTGTTACGGTGCGAAATCAATGCTGCGCACTTCACGACGGATTTTCTTCCTGCTGC
>Ga0209169_10000410_pt1 | contig 25944 bp, 28 predicted proteins | sample HubBroMetageWRM4_FD_188346 | JGI IMG/M metagenome (GOLD analysis project Ga0209169, IMG submission 188346) | Warmed soil microbial communities from the Hubbard Brook experimental Forest, New Hampshire - Hubbard Brook CCASE Soil Metagenome WRM 4... | ecosystem: Environmental > Terrestrial > Soil...
AAAGCGCTGGCAGAGGCCGCTCGCGAAGCGGGTCTCGAGTTCTAACTGAAGGTCTTAAGGGCAACTTATGGCGAGAACAGAAAAACCCATGTCCGGCGACGACCTGCTCGAAAAGCTGGTCGCGGTGAACCGCGTCGCGAAGGTGGTCAAGGGTGGCAAGCAATTCGGCTTCACCGCGCTCACCGTGGTAGGCGATGGCGCCGGCCGGGTCGGGTTCGGCTATGGCAAGGCGCGTGAAGTGCCGGTCGCCATTTCCAAGGCCATGATGCAGGCCCGCAAAAGCCTGGTGACGGTGTCCCTGAAGAACGAAACGCTGTTCTACGCTGTCAAAGGTCGGCATGGGACCACGCGGGTCTATATGCAGCCGGCTGCGGACGGTACCGGCGTGATCGCCGGGGGCGGCATGCGCGCGGTATTCGAGTGCGCCGGCGTGCGCAACGTGCTCGCCAAGAGCTACGGCTCGCGCAATCCCATCAATGTGGTGCGCGCGACCATGGACGCGCTCGGCAAGCTGCGCACGCCCGACGACATCGCCGCGAAGCGCGGCAAGTCCGTCGAAGAAATTACTACGGGTTAATCATGGCGAGCAAAGCACACGCGCATAAAGCGACCGACGAAAAGACGATCAAGGTGACCTTGGTCAGGAGCGTCTATGGGCAACTCGCCAATATTCGCAATTCGGTCAAGGGCTTAGGCTTACGCAGGATCGGTCATAGCGTGGTGGTGGCGGATACGCCGTCCAATCGCGGCATGGTGAATCGGGCCAGTCACATGCTCAAAGTCGAGCCGGCACTGGGGAAAGTTTGATGAGATTAAATACGATCAAGCCGGGCGCCGGCTCCAAACGAACCCGCTTGCGGGTGGGCCGCGGTGCATCCGCCGGCCAGGGCAAGACCTGCGGCCGCGGCGTCAAGGGACAGCGCGCCCGTAAGGGCGGCTATCACAAGGTCGGGTTCGAGGGCGGCCAGATGCCCTTGCAGCGGCGTTTGCCGAAGATCGGCTTTCGTTCGGCCATGCAGGCCTCGCGTGCCGAACTGACCCTGTCGGATTTGATGCGCGTTTCCGGCGCCGAAGTGACGCTGGCGGGGCTGATCGAAGCGAATTTGGTGCCCGAGAACACCAAGCTCGTGAAAATCATCTTGTCAGGCAAGGTCACCAAGCCCTTTGCCATCAAGGACAAAGTCATCACGGCGACCAAAGGCGCAAAGAGTGCCGTCGAGTCCGCCGGCGGAAAGTTCGAGGCTTAAAGAGAAACTCGTGGCCACCAGCACCAATGCCGCCGCTGCCTTAGGGGATATCACCCGCTTCGCCGAAATGCGCAAGCGGCTGCTGTTCTTGGTGGGCGCGCTCATCGTGTATCGGATCGGCACCTTCATTCCGGTCCCGGGCATCGATGCGGCCAAATTCGCCGCGTTCTTCTCCACCCAGAACGGGACGCTGCTGGGCATGTTCAACATGTTCTCGGGCGGCGCCTTGCAGCGTTTCAGCATCTTCGCGCTGAACGTCATGCCCTACATCACGGCGTCCATCATCGTGCAGATGGCCTCGATGGTGTATCCGCCGTGGAACCAGATCCGCAAGGATGGCGAATCCGGCCGGCGCAAATTGATGCAGTACACGCGTTACGGCACCGTGGGCCTCGCGGCCTTCCAAGGTTTCGGTGCGGCGCTGGCCATCCAGAATTCGGGCAGCAATTTGGTGCCGAATCCCGGGCCCCAATTCTTGTTCGTCGCCACCATCTCGATCACCACGGGCACCTTGTTCGTCATGTGGCTGGGCGAGCAGATCACCGAGCGCGGCATCGGCAACGGCATCACCATGATCATCGTGGCGGGCATCATCGCCGGCCTCCCGCGCGCCATCGGCAACACCCTGGAGATGGTCCGAACGGGTGAAATGAACGCCCTGGTCGTGGCGCTCATCGTGGTCGTGGTCGGCTTGGTGACCCTGTTCTGCGTGTTCGTGGAGCGTGCGCAGCGCAAGATCCAGGTGAACTATGCCAAGCGCCAGGTCGGGCGGCGCATGATGCAGGGGCAAAGCACCCACCTGCCGTTCAAGTTGAACATGGCGGGCGTCATCCCGCCGATTTTCGCCTCCAGTTTGCTGGTGTTCCCGGCCACGATTGCCCAGTTTTTCGGCAACAGCCCTAACCCAAATTTCATCCAGAGCGCCTTGCAAAGGATCGCCGCCATCCTCAATTATGGACAGCCGCTGCACGTGGTGCTGTTCGGTCTGTTGGTGGTCGGCTTCGCGTTTTTCTACGTTGCCCTGGTGTATGACGCCCGGGATACGGCCGAAAACCTCAAGAAGGCCGGGGCCTTCATTCCAGGCATCCGCCCAGGCCTGCAGACGGGCGAATACCTGGACAAAGTGCTAACCCGGCTGACGCTGTGGGGCGGCTTGTACATCATGGCGGTGTGCCTGCTGCCTGAAATCATTCGCATGGTGAATCCGGCCATTCCGTTTCAGTTCGGCGGCACCTCGCTCTTGATCATCGTGGTCGGGGTCATGGATTTCGTCGCGCAGCTGCAGTCGCACATGATGTCGCAGCAATACGAGGGCCTGATGAAAAAGGCCAGCCTTCGAGGCATTGGAGCTAAAAAATGAAAGTTCGTCCTTCGGTCAAAAAGATCTGCAAGAACTGCAAAGTCGTGCGGCGCCGCGGCATCGTTTACATCATTTGTTCGTCTGACGCCCGCCATAAGCAACGGCAGGGCTAGGCCGCGTGAAGCGACCCGCTGAATTGATTTATAAGGGTTTTTCTAATATACTAGCGCGCTTTTTTTCGAGGGCGCGGGTGGAGAAGTAGATGGCGCGTATCGCCGGCATCAACATACCGATGAACAAGCATGTGGTCATCGGCCTGACTCACATATTCGGTATCGGCAACAGCCGGGCCGCGCGCATTTGCGACGCCGCCGGCGTGAAGTATCACGTCAAAGTGAAGGACCTGACCGATGCTGAAGTGGCGTCGCTGCGCTCTCAGGTCGCGAAATTCGCGGTCGAGGGCGATCTACGCCGCGAAGTGTCGATGAACATCAAGCGCTTGATGGATTTGGGTTGCTATCGGGGCATCAGGCACCGCAAGGGCCTGCCGATGCGCGGCCAGCGCACACGCACGAACGCGCGCACGCGCAAAGGTCCGCGTAAGCAAGCGGTCAAGATGAACGCGCCGCCGGGCAAGGTCTAATGCTCGCGCAGCGAGCCCAGGAAGCAAGATAAATGGCTGATCAGAAGCAAAATGCGCAGCAAGCCGCCGCGGCCGCTGCACCGGGCGCCAAACCGGCGCGCAAGAAAGTACGCAAGAACGTGCTCGATGCGATCGCGCACGTGCATGCCTCGTTCAACAACACCATCATCACGATCACCGATCGGCAGGGAAACACCCTGTCATGGGCGACCTCCGGCGGCTGCGGCTACCGTGGTTCGCGCAAGTCGACGCCGTTCGCGGCGCAGGTTGCCGCGGAGCGCGCGGGCACCGCGGCGCAGGAACACGGCGTGAAGAATGTCGAAGTGCGTGTCATGGGTCCCGGTCCCGGCCGCGAATCCGCGGTACGCGCTCTGAACGGCTGCGGGCTGAAGATCACCAACATCGAAGACGTCACGCCGATTCCGCATAACGGCTGTCGTCCGCCCAAGAAGCGCCGCGTCTAAGCGCCGTTTATCAATTAAAGGTTCGCAATGGCAAAATATACCGGTCCGAAGTGCAAGCTATCCCGTCGCGAGGGAACTGATCTGTTCCTGAAGAGCGGCGTGAAGCCTCTCGAGTCCAAGTGCAAGCTTGAGGTGCCGCCGGGCGGCGTGAAGAGCGAGCGCAAGCAGCGCTTGTCGGAATACGGTTTGCAGCTGCGCGAGAAGCAGAAATTGCGGCGCATGTACGGCGTCCTGGAACGTCAGTTCAGAAATTATTACCAGAAGGCCGCGGGCCGTCCCGGTGCGACCGGCGAGACCTTGCTGCAATTCTTGGAATGCCGCCTGGACAATGTGGTCTACCGCATGGGCTTCGCCTCCACGCGCGCCGAGGCGCGCCAATTGGTGAGTCACAAGGGCGTGTCGGTGAACGACAAGCTGGTGAATATTGCTTCGTACCAGTGCAAGGCAGGCGATGTGATCAACTTGCGCGAACGCGCCAAGAAGCAGACCCGCGTCACCGCGGCTCTGACCATGGCGACTCAGGTTGGGCTTCCCGATTGGGTCGAAGTCGACGACAAGAAGTTCTCCGGAATTTTGAAATCCGTTCCGGATCGTCAGGAAATTCTGCCGGACATCAACGAGAGCCTGGTCGTCGAGTTGTATTCCAAGTAGCGATTGGATTTTTTATGCAACGCAGCGCTTCGCTGCGTTGTCTCCGGTTAAGTCAACGTAGGTGAAATCCATGCAGGGATCGATCAATGAATTTTTGAAACCGCGGGTCGTCAAGGTACAACCCGTGTCGCCGCGCCATGCCCGCATCGTGATCGAACCGTTTGAACGCGGGTTCGGCCACACGCTCGGCAATGCGCTGCGCCGGGTGTTGCTGTCCTCCCTGCCGGGGGCGGCGATCACCGAGATCGAGATCGAGGGCGTGCTGCACGAGTACACCGCGATCGAAGGCGTCCAAGAGGATGTCGTCGACATTTTGTTGAACTTGAAGGCCGTGGCGATCCGCATGCACACGCGCGACGTTGCCGAAGTCCGCCTGCATAAGAAGGGCCCCGGGCCGGTGACCGCCGGCGACATCGCCGGGGATCACGATATCGAGATTCTTAACCCGGATCTGGTCATCGCGAACCTGACCAAGGCCGGCGAATTGTCGATGTCGCTGAAGGTAGAGCGCGGACGCGGCTATCGCCCCGCGGCACAGCGAATGGCCTTCGAAGAGCAGACCCGCGCCATCGGCCGCCTGCAGCTGGACGCCTCGTTCAGCCCGGTGCGCAAGGTGACTTACAACGTCGAGAGCGCGCGCGTTGAACAGCGCACCGATCTGGACAAACTCATTCTCGACATCGAAACCAACGGCACGATCGATCCCGAAGAGGCGATCCGCCGCGCCGGCGGCATCCTCAAAGACCAGCTGTCGGTGTTCGTCGATCTGCAGGGTCAGGACGAGTCGACCACCAAGGCCACCGAAACGCAGTTCGATCCGATCCTGTTGCGCCCGGTCGATGAGCTCGAGCTAACGGTACGTTCGGCCAACTGCCTGAAGGCCGAAAACATCCACTACATCGGCGATCTCGTGCAGCGCACCGAAGTCGAACTGCTGCGCACGCCGAACCTCGGCAAGAAGTCTTTGACCGAAATCAAAGAAGTTCTGGAGAGCCATGGGCTCACGCTGGGAATGCGCATCGACAATTGGCCGCCGCCGGGATTGAAGCGCGACGACGAGCGCGACGGTATTTGAATTAGCGATTAAGGGTTGAGAGAAGACTATGCGTCACAGAAACAGCGGCCGTCAGCTATCGCGAAATGCCTCACATCGTCATGCGATGTTGCGCAATATGGCGACCTCGCTGCTGCAGCACGAAACCATCCGCACCACCGTGCCGAAGGCCAAGGAACTGCGCCGTGTGGTCGAGCCGTTGATCACGATGGCCAAGGTGGACTCGATCGGCTTGCGGCGCCTGGCGCACTCGCGTTTGCGCGATGATGCCGTGGTCGTAAAGCTGTTCGAAGACCTGGGACCGCGCTTCAAGGCGCGTGCCGGCGGCTACACGCGGATTCTCAAGATGGAACCGCGGCCGGGCGATTCGGCCGACATGGCCCTGATGCAGTTGGTCGATTCCGCTCCGGTGGCGACCGAAAAGAAAGAAGACAAGAAGGCTGCCAAGGCGCCGAAGGCGGAGCCGAAGAAGACCAAGGGCAAGAAAGCCGCCGCCGCTGACGAGAGCGAGGCGGAGGAAAAGCCCAAGAAGCGCAAGACCAAGAAAGCGGCTGCCTGATCGACCGTAAGACCGGCTCCTAGGCGGCCGCGCCTTTCGCGGCAGCCACTCGGGCGAACGCGTCTCGAGTCATGTTTTCGGGCTTGCCCGCGGTCGCCGCGACATTGTCTTCGATGCGAATTCCGCCGTAGGGTTTCAGCTCATCGACCACGGCCCAATCAATATGGGCGCGCCGCTCGTCGGCGTGCGCCACGGCCAATAACGAGTCGATCAGGTAGATGCCCGGCTCCACGGTCACCACCACGCCGGGTTCGAGCATGCGCGTCAGGCGCAGATACGGATGCCCTTTGGGACGCTCGCGCTCGTGCCCCTTCGCATCGCCCATGATGCCGCCCACGTCGTGTACCTGAAGACCCAGTAGATGCCCAATCCCGTGCGGGAAGAACACCGTGGTCACGCCGGCTTCCAAGGCGGCCTGCCCGGGCAGTTTGGTGAGGCCGATCTTGTACATCACATCGCCCAAGACCCGATGGGCCGACAGATGTACATCGCGATAATCGTGGCCCGCGAGGATCTCGTCGCAGAGTGTTAATTGCGCCTTGTCCATGGCCTTGACGAGTTCTGCGAACCGCCCCGAACCGCGCGCATAGGTGCGCGTGATATCCGCCGCATAGCCGCGGAATTGGGCGCCGGCGTCGATCAAAAAGGAGCGCAAGGGGGAGGGCGCGGTGCGCTCCAGATGCTGATAGTGCAGGACCGCCGCATTCTCGTTATAGGCCACGATGTTGTTGTAGGGCATCTCCTCTTCGCGCTGCCGGCACGCCGCCAGATAGCTCATATGCGCATCGTATTCGGAGCCTCCGCGGTGAAATGCAGCGAGCGCAGCCGCATGTCCCAGCGCGCCCATCTCACTGGCCTTTCGCAGGCACGCCAGCTCGTAGGGTGTCTTGACGGCGCGCTCGTAATCCAGCAGCGCCATCAACCCCTTCGGGTTGACGCAGTCCGCATCCACGCCGGGACTCGAGCCTTCCGGGCCCAAGAAGGCAACGCGGCCCCAGTTAGCCCACTGGGCCGCCGCCCTCGAATCGTCCTCCATGGCGATCAAATCGACGGCGCTGGTCCAATGAGCCGCGGGCAGTTTGGCCGGTTTGTGCCAATAATCGTTGGGTTGATAAAACAGTACCGTGGGACGGGCACCGGGCCTGTACAGCAGGATGCAGCGCGGGTTGTCCACAATGGGCACCCATGCCTTGAACTGCGGATTGACCTTGTAGGGATAGTCTTGGTCGTCGAGAAACTGCAGCGGCGGCCGTCCCGCATGTATCACTAACGCATCAAAGCCGGCTGCGCCCAGCGCACGATCCGCGCGGGCCATGAGCGAGCCCAAGTGGGTGGCATACAACTGATCAACATCGGAATCGCTCACCGGACCTCCCGCGAGAAAAATATCGCCCGAATTATGCGCCTGCATGCACTTAGTCCATAGACCCTTAACCCCGACCGCGAAATCCTGCGTTAAAGGCGTGCAGGTGTCGGCGAAAGTGATATGAAATTGCGCCAAAACACTCTAAAATCGGTCGGGACATTTGGGTATAGGCCCAAAAACAACACGCTCGGCCTAAATTTTTTACCTTTAAAATTTCTGGGGTATCGATAGATGAAGACCAAACTTGCTCTGACCGCCTTTGTCGCTGCATTCATGCTGAGTGCTTGCGGCAGCAAGACCGAGGCTCCTGCCCCGGCCGCTGCTCCTCCTCCGGCCGCTGCGCCTGCCGCGGATGCCGCTGCCTCTGCCGCTGCTGATTCGGCTGCTGCTGCGAGCGCCGCCGCCGATGCGGCTGCCAGTGCAGCGTCTGCTGCGAAGCCGTAATACGCTTCGGACTTGGCTGATCTCACAAGCCCGGGCGGGCTGCCAGCAGGCATGTTCGTCCGGGCTGTGTCTTTTTTAGATTGAGGATGAAGTTTCGTTGCTTGTCAGTATTCGCGACGTCAGACATTCGAAACAGGATCGCCAGTGGATCCAGAGTGTCTACGGCGAGTACATCGAATCCCTGGCGGATTTAAATACCGGCTTATTCTCCGTCATCGGCGCGAACAATCCGCACGAAGCCGAGATTTTCGCCAACTGGTTCTCCAACGATCAATCCCACCCGCTGCTGATCCTCAAGGGAAGCGATTCCGTGGGCTTCGCGCTGGTGACCCGTCCGCGTATTCCGAAGGCCGGAGAGAAAGCCGCGGATTACCGCATGTCGGAGTTCTTCGTGCGAATGCAGTACCGGCGTACCGGTATCGGGCGCGACGCCGCCACCCTGATATTCGACCGCTTCGCCGGTGATTGGGAAATCGTCGAATATATGCGCCACCCCGGCTCGGTGGCTTTTTGGCGCCAGGTGGTCGCGCGCTACAGCGCGGGGCGCTTTACTGAAAGCTCGCGCAACGGCGAAGTGCAGCAGCGATTCGCGAGCCGGCCCTCACCTGCAAAGAAGTAGGGGATTTGCCCGGGTTTGATGCAATATGACCCTCAAGAATGAAGCAATTCGGTCGATCCATTAGGTCCTGTGCAGTCTCCATCCAACGTCGCCTTTGATTTCATCCGCAGCCTCGCCGAGGAGCTATCGGGCGGGCACGTCGATCTGCCGTCGTTTCCTGAGATAGCACTGCAGGTCCGGCGGATCCTGGGCGATCCCAATACGCGGGTGGAACAAATTGTGCGTGTGGTGGGATCGGAGCCGGCGCTGGCCGCGCGCCTGCTGCGCATCGCGAATTCCGCCGCCATCAATCGCAGCGGTAAGAACGTGACCGACCTGCGCACGGCCATCGCACGCATCGGCCACAACATGGTGCGCAGCGCATCGATTTCTTTCTCGATGAATCAAATTCGCAAGGCCAACAAGCTGGCGAGTTTGGCGCCGCATTTGAACGATCTGTGGGAGCGCAGCACTTATGTGGCGGCGTACGCCTATGTGCTCGCGCGGACCTGCACCCGCGTGAATCCGGATGAAGCGATGCTCACGGGCATGATGCACGGCATCGGCAAGCTGTACATCTTGACGCGCGCGACCGGGCATCCGGAGTTGTTCGCCAGCGAGGATGTGCTGAATGACATCATCAACGATTGGTATCCCTCGATCGGCAAGGCGATTCTAGAGAATTGGAAATTCTCCGAGAGCATGGCGCGGGCGGTGGGACAGGAGGATTTTTCGCGCACCGAACTCGAGTCGCCGGATTTGACCGACGTCGTTGGCGTTGCCATCCTGATGGTCTCCTACGGCACCGATATCGCCGGCCTCGAAGCCACGCTGCAAGAGCTGCCCGCCGCGAAACGCCTGGGCCTGAATCAGTCGAAGACCTTGAGCGTCATGCAAGACTCGGCGGCGGAAGTCACGGCGCTCAATCAGGCGCTGGGCGGCTAACGGCCTCTCGCACTGTGAGGTTGAGCGTGCCCGGCCTTTCAGGCTCCGCGCCCAAACTCACGGTGCTCGAGAACGAAGTTCGGGTGGCCGCCATCGGCTGGTGGCCTCGTTGCGCACTCGTAGACCCTGTAACAGGCGTCGCACAACGCTCACTACGCCGGTACTGCCGCGCTTTCCGCCGCAAAGGCATCCGCCACGTAAGCGACATTGTCCGGCATGATGCCGGCGAGATTCATGCGGCTGTCGGACGTCATGTAGATGTGATGCCGCTCGCGCAGCCGCTCGACCGCATCGGGAGGGACCCCGAGCAGCGAAAACATGCCGTGCTGCGTGCGGATGAAATCAAACGAGTTGCCGCCCGTCACCTGGCGCAGACGGTTGGCCAACAGGCTCCGCATGTCCAGAATCCGCGTTCGCATGGCGTCGAGTTCTTGTACCCACTGTTGTCTCAGGAGCGGCTCGGCAAAGACTCTCGCTGCGATGGCGGCGCCATGATCGGGCGGCATGGAATAAATGCTGCGGGCGATGTGCAGCATGTGGGTTTGTACGGCATCCGCGCGCGACGCAGTTTCGCTGATCACGATCAACCCGCCGACGCGCTCGCGATACAGTCCCAGGTTCTTGGAAAACGATACGGCGATGAGTGCTTCCGGAACCCGTTCCACGACCATCCGGATGGGAGCGGCATCGGCTTCGAGCGAGGTGCCAAAACCTTGGTACGCGAGGTCCAGATAGGGGACCAGCTTGCGGCGCAGCAGGAGTTCGGTCACGGACTCCCACTGTTCGGCGTTGAGGTCAGCGCCGGTCGGGTTATGGCAGCAGGCATGGATCAATACGACATCCCCCTCCGATGCCGCTTGGAGGCGCTGCAGCATGGCGTCGAAGCGCAGCTCGTGCGCCACGGCGTCGTAGTAGGGATAGCGCTCGAGTTTGAGCCCGCAGCCTCCGAGTAACGGCGCATGATTGCCCCAGGTAGGATCGCTCAAGTAGACCGCAGCGCTCGGCGAGGCTGCCTTGATGAGTTCCGCCCCCACCCGCAGGGCCCCGCAACCACCCGGACACTGCAGCGTCCTCGCGCGCCGATCTTTGCGCGTTGAATGGCCTGCGCCGAGCACCAATTCCTCCAGGGCGCTGTTGAACTCCTCGCGGCCGGCGGCTCCCACGTAAGCTTTGGTGGTTTGGGCCGCCAGGACCTCTTTCTCCGCGCTGCGGACGCACTCCAGAATGGGTGTATTGCCCGACAGGTCGCGGTAAACGCCCACCCCGAGGTCGACTTTTTGCTTGAAAGGATCTGCTCGATATTTCGCCATCAAGCCGAGAATGGAATCGGAGACCAGCCGCTCGAGTTTTTGAAACAAAAGTTCTCACCCCTGTCTTACGTGGAGAGCATTATATAGTTCGCGCAAGCCTCACGAACTTACCGTCTCCAATAAAAGACAGTAGTCCGATGACATTTGGCGGGGTTAGCGTGTAGGCTTTAACCATCAATAGCGGGAGAGTTACCTTATGGCGCTTTGGAAAGAAAACCCCACGCCCGTCCCTTCGGGTTCATCCGTTCCTTCACCGGCGATGGCCCCGGAAAGAAGCCCGCCGGAACGTCCCGTCAGCGATCCCGGACTGGCGGTTTCGCCGCGCCGTCCTACACCGAAAACCGCCGTCGAGGGGGGAGAGTCGGTGATTGCGGCAAACCTGTCGATCGAAGGCAAGATTGAGGGCTCGGGAAACGTGCGGATGGCCGGCCGTTTCAAGGGCGACGTGCGCATAGACGGCAATTTCACCATGGACAGCGGCGCCCATCTGACCGGTCAGGTTCTCGCGGGCATCGTCGTGGTCGGCGGCGAACTGCAAGGCAACATTGAATCTGCCAAGCGGGTCGATGTGCTCGAGGGCGGCGTGATCGTCGGGGACGTCAAGGCCGGCTCCATTACGGTTGCGGCCGGCTCGCGCATGCGCGGGCATGTTGAATTCGGCTGGGAAGACGAGAAAGGTAAGATCAAGGGCTTGGTCAGCAGCGGCAATTAACCATGAGCGTGGCTCGCCAGAGCACCCTCGGCGCGACCCGGGTATGTCCGCACTGTAAGGCCACGGTCTTACAAAGTGCGAACATTTGCCCGGGGTGCCAACATCACCTGCGCTTCAACACGGTCAACTCCGAGCCGGCCGCCAAGGCGCTGTCGGCCATGCGCATCGAGGGGACCATTCATCACCCCGTGCGCGGCGAGCAGTGCGAATATTGTGTGGTGATCGCGATTACCAACGAAAAGGGCGAAAAAATCACACGCCAGGTGGTGGGAGTGGGCGCCCTACAACCGGGCGAGCGGCACAACTACAGCTTCTCGGTCGAGCTGGTTCCCGTGCGCGCGCTGCCGAAGGTTCCGCCGAGAAACTAGCAGCCTGTGCGAGCTGCCCGTGCGGGCTCCTGCTTACTTTTGATTGGCGCCTTCAATGGCGATGAAGCGCAGGAACTCGGCGCGCGTACTGGCGTCGGCCCGGAACGTGCCGAGCATTTTGCTGGTCACCATGGATACCCCGCGCTTGTGGACTCCGCGCGTGGTCATGCATTGATGAACCGCGTCGATCACGACGCCCACTCCTCGGGGCTTGAGAACTTCATTGATGCATCCCGCGATCTGCGCCGTGAGTTTTTCCTGCACCTGGAAACGGCGCGCGTAGCCGTCGACGACCCGCGCCAGCTTGCTGATGCCCACCACCCGATCGCTCGGCAGATAGCCGACGTGCGCGCGCCCGATAATGGGCGCCATATGATGTTCACAGAACGATTCGAACGAAATATCGCGCAGGACCACCATTTCGTCGTAGCCCTCGACCTCCTCGAAGGTGCGGCGCAAATAGGCGCCGGGGTCGATGGAATAGCCTGAGAACCAGTCGCGATACGCGTTCACGACCCGTTTCGGCGTTTCCTTGAGGCCCTCGCGCCACGGATCCTCGCCCGCCCAGCGCAACAGGGTTTGAACCGCTGCTTCCGCGGCGCTTCGGGTCACTGCGCGATTCTTCTTTTTAGCCATTGCGATTCTCCAACGCGCCACGCGCCCCAACGCCGCTTACGATAGCATGGGTACCTGGGAAGGGAGCCTGGTATCCAGTGGGAGAATAATTCTTGAAATATCGTATTGCCGGCGGCGGCATCGCCGCGATTTTTTTCTGTCTCTGCGCGCAAGCGGCGGGTCCCCCGGCCGCGGAAAGCGATGCGGTCACGCGCAAGAACGCGCACGACATTTTCAAGCAGCTCATTGAAATCAATAGCACCGATTCGGTGGGAAGCACCACGGTGGCCGCGGAGGCGATGGCGAAGCGTCTGCTCGATGCGGGATTTCCCAAGGCGGACGTGGTCGTGCTGGGACCCAATGATCGCAAGGGCAACATGGTTGCCCGATATCGCGGCACGCCCAATGCGAAATTGAAGCCGATTCTAATCATCGGACATTTGGACGTGGTTGAGGCGAAGCGCGAGGATTGGAGCACCGATCCATTCCAGTTCGTCGAGAAAGACGGCTACTTCTATGGCCGCGGCACCCAGGACATGAAGGACAGCGACGCCATTGCGGTCACCGACTTCATCCGCATGAAAAAAGAAGGGTTCGTCCCCGACCGCGACATCATCCTGGCGCTGACGGCGGACGAGGAGGGCGGCAAATCCAACGGGGTCGACTGGCTGCTCAAGAATCATCGCGAACTCATCGATGCGGAATTTGCATTGAATCCCGACGCCGGCGGCGTGCGGCCGGACAAGCCGCAAATCGTCGGATTTGAAGCCACCGAGAAACTCTATGCGGACTTTCAAGTGCTCGCCACGAATGCGGGCGGCCATAGCTCACTGCCGATTCCCGACAATGCGATTTATCACGTGGCCGATGCGCTCACGGCCCTGCAGAAGTGGACCTTTCCTTTCGAGTTGAATACCGTCACGCGCGAATACTTCACGCAGATGGCCAAGATAGAAGCCGGTCAGACCGCGGCCGATATGCGCGCCATCCTGGCCACGCCACCCGATCCCAAAGCCATCGAACGCCTCTCGCAGGATACGCATACGAACTCCATCATGCGCACCACCTGTGTGGCGACGATGTTGAGCGGCGGTCATGCCCCCAATGCGCTGCCCGGGCGTGCCGAAGCCAACGTGAACTGCCGGATTTTCCCCGGCCATTCGCAGGAGGAGATCCGCCTGCAGTTGGTCAAGCTGTTCAACGATCCGAAACTCACGGTCCGCTACCGCGGCGACAACGGCGATTTGACGGATCACGGCTCGGATCGCAAAGCGATGGCGCCCCCGCCGCTGCGCGACGATGTCATGAATTCGTTGCATAGCGTCTCCGCCAAATTGTGGCCCGGCTTCGTGGTGCTGCCCATCATGGAAGCCGGTGCGTCGGACAGCATTTTCACCATGAATGCCGGCATCCCCAGCTATGGCATTTGCGGGGTGGCGATCGAACGCGCCGACGACCGGGCGCATGGCAGGGACGAGCGCCTCAAGATTGACGCGTACTACACGGGCGTCGAATTCTATTACCGGTTCTTGAAGGCGCTCACCACACCCGCGGGCTAAAGCATGCGCATATTCTGGAGCGGAGCGTTTGCAATTCTCATGACCGCAATTGTGTCGGGAGTTTGGGCGGCGCTGTTGCTCGCCAATCTCGCGCGCGCCCCCGCCTTCCCTTGGTCCAGCCTCGTGATGGCTCTGCTCTTGTGGGCCTTGTGGTCCTTTTTGGACGGGAAATGGGGCGCGGTGAAAAATCGTGAGGCGAGACGCGCGTACCTGCGCGCCGCGCCGCTGCCGCGGCGTGTGTATTCCTGGGCCCTGGTAGCCGGACTATTGTGGCTGGTTTTTCTGGGGGGCTTTTGGATTGTGCTGGAGCAACTGGTCAGTGTTCCCGGTAACAAGCTGCCGGATTTTTCTGCGCTTCCGACGTTCACGGTCATTGCGACACTGATAATGGCCGCCGCGGCCGGCGCGGTGTCGGAGGAAGCTGGATTTCGCGGCTACTTTCAGGGCTCGCTGGAACGCTCGGGTCTCGGTGCCGCTGCGATTCTTTGCACGGCGCTGCTGATGGCGCCCATCCATGCGCTCACTCAGGGCTTTGTTTGGCCGACGCTGCTGTTCTATCTGCTGGTGGACTGCATGCTGGGTGCGCTGGCGTATTTCACCAAGTCGATTCGACCGGGAGTGCTCGTTCACGCGCTCGGCTTGTTTATGTTTTTTGGCGTGATATGGCCCCGGGACAAGGATCGAGTGCCGATTTGGCAAAGCGGAGCGGACATCTGGTTCTGCATCCATCTCAGCCAGGCGCTGCTCTTCGCCATCTTGAGTCTCTTAGCGCTCAAGCGCCTCGCGAGGCTCGTCAAACAGAATTTCGACGCAAAACTCGTATGAGCAGCGGTGATCGCTAAGGCTTCCGTGTCCGACATAAAACATGTCTTTGTCCTCATGCTCGAGAATCGCTCGTTCGATCATCTGTTCGCATTCTCGGGACGGAAGGGGGTTCCGCCTCCCGATGCAAACTGGGGCATGAGCGCGGATGCGCCGGATCGGGCGCCGCTTGATCCGCCACACGAGTTCGAGGACGTGGCGGCGCAAATCGGCGGAAACCCGGCCATGTCGGGATTCGCGCAGCAATCCTACTGGAACGTCTCCAGGCAGGGATTTGCCGCCGGCGCCTTGCCGATCTTGCGCACACTGGCCAATCAATACTTCCTGTTCGACAACTGGTATTCCTCGATGCCCGGGCCCACCTGGCCAAATCGATTTTTCGTGCACGCCGGTTCTTCGGGCGGGCTCGATAACAGCCCATCCGCAGCGACCACGATCGAGTGCGAAACCCTCGACTCGCTGAGCTTCAGTTTCCCGAATGGCACCCTGTACACACGCCTGCAGCAGGCGAATCGCACGTGGCGCGTCTACCACGACGATTTGTTTCCGCAGGTGCTTGCCATCAAAGACATGATCGATCCGTTCCGGTTGAACACCGGGCAGTTCTCCTGGCTCAAGGTGGGCGAAAAACAGTTCTTCATCGACGATCTGGCCGACGGCTTCGATGTCGACTACACCTTCATCGAACCCAATTATGGGTTGGCGAGGGGCGGCTTCGAGAACGGCAATTGTCAGCATCCGGTCGGCTCCATGGCCGCCGGCGAGGCCTTCATACAATACGTTTACGAAGCGATACGAAACTCACCGGTCTGGCCGCAAAGCCTGCTGATCGTCACCTATGACGAACACGGCGCTTTCTTCGACCATCAGAATCCGCCTGCCGCGATTGCTCCGAATGACGGATCGCAGAACCACGACCGCGCTGAGAATCCGCAGAACTTCGCATTCGATCGATTGGGTGTTCGCGTTCCCGCGGTGGCGATTTCGCCGTGGATCGCGCCCGGAGGACTGGGCAGTGAAGTGTTTCCCGGCAAAGTCTTCGATCACACCTCCATCATCAAGACGGTGATGAACCTGTTTGGCATCGGCGCAAGTTTGGGCGCGCGCGAGCAAGCGGCAAATTCCATCGAATCGATCTGTTCGTTGCCCGCAATGAGAACCGACGGCGATGCGATCGCCGCGCTCCTCCAGCAATCCGCGCCGCCGGCGACAGCCGCCGCCGTTTCCGCCGGGCCCGCCTCCCAAATGCCTGATCACGCGACCAACTCATTCTCGAGGATCGCCATGAGCCTCGATTTGTCGATGAAGGCTGCCACCCCGCTGCCGCCCGTAGCGGTCACGCATCCGACGTTCGCCATGGATGCGACGCATGGGCAGCTGCTGCCGCAGGCAGTCAACGCCGGCCGCACCAAGCAACAGACGTTGGACTATATTCAAGCGGTCGCCGCGCGGGTCGAGCGGCTCAAGCCGACGCGTGCCGCGGCGCGCGCCAGGTCATAATTTGGATGGGGAGAACAAATGCCGATATTGCGCAGGACCCTGGTTAAATATCTCGCCGGCGCCATGGCAGTTCCAGCCGCGGCCGCCGCGCAAGCCTTAGTGCCGACGCCGCAGGAGACGCTCGGTCCATTCTTTCCGGTGCGCACACCCGCGGGACATGGTTTTGACTTGACGCGGGTCGCCGGGCGCCACGGCCGGCCGAAGGGTCAGGTCATCGAACTATCGGGTCACGTATTGCGCACCGACGGCTCTCCGGTGCCGAAAGCGATGATCGAAGTTTGGCAAGCGAATGCGGCCGGTCGCTACATCAATCCGGTGGACAAAAATCCGGCGCCGCTCGATCCCAACTTTAAAGGCGTGGCGCTGCTGCGCGCGGGAGCGGATGGAGCCTATCGCATTCGCACCATCAAGCCGGGCGCGTACCCTGATCCGGTCGGCGGAATGCGCACGCCGCATATCCATTTCGACATCACGGCGGGCGACTATCGTCTGGTCACTCAAATGTATTTTCCGGGCGAGCCGCTCAACGAAAAGGACATGCTGATTTCGACGATGCAAGGGCGCGCTCGAAATCCAGCCTTGGCGACCTGCAAGGCGGTCGACAGTTCGGAGCCCGAAGTCCTCGCGTATCAGTGGGATATCGTGATGCTGCAGGCCTAGATCAAGCGGCCTCGCGGGCGCCGCAGTTGAGTGCGTGCCCGTCTCACGGCTTGACCCGCGGCACCGCATGCCCGGTGACACCGTCGCGCGAAAATTCGAACTGCACCAGCCATTCGCGCGGCGCCGCACTATCCGCCGGTACAAACTTCCACTTTTTCGCGGCGTCCGATGCAAGCCGCGCGAAATACCTGCTCGTACCGTGAATCTCCAGATTCTCGGCGACGACATTTCCCGCGCGATCGACGGTGACGCGAACCGCGACTTTGATTTGGCCGTGGATCGACCCGCGCGCGCCGCGCGAGACGGCCGGAATCTCCTCGTGCAACACCGGTGATGCCGCGGACTGGGCTGTTGCCGAGGATGGCGCTGCCGCGGGCGCCGGGGTTTGTTGCGAAGCCACCGGCTGCAGGACGGGGCGGGTGGAGTCGGCATGGCCTCGCAGCACGCGCCCGCCGGCCCAGAGCGCAAGCAATACAAGCCCCACGGCTGCACCGGGCACCAACCAGCCCGAGTAAGGCATTGAAACCGGTCGACGGCGCGCAGCCGGCGGAGTCGCGCGACCTGCCGGCGGAGCCGCGCGACCTGCCGTCGGAGCCGCACGAGTTGCCGTCGGAGCCGGAGCCGCCTGAGGCGCCCGAGTCTCCGCAGGCGGTGGCACGGGAGCCGGCTGCGCAGGCCCGTCCGCCATGGGCACACGAGCTGCGGCCGGAGGTGCCTGAGGGGCGGCCACCGGGGTCGGAGGCGCCTCGGGTGCCGGATCGATCAAGGCGCGCAGCTCGGAAACGGTCGGTCGGTTACCCGGCTCCGGGCTCAGGCAGCGGAGCACGGCATCCGCGAGGCCCAGGGAAAGCGTCGCCGGCAAGGGTGCGTCCACGGGGCCCTCCAGCGCGGGTCGGTTCTGCGTCAGCGCCTCAACAATCGTGGCGCCGAGCACCTGCATGTCGCCGGCACGGTCGATTCCGCCAGCCTCGCCCGCGGCTCGAATCGTATCGCTTGCGAGTTTCAGCTGATCGTTGACCACCAAGAAGTTTGGCGGCTTCAGCTGGCCCTGCACCAAGTTCTGGCCGTGCAGGAAGGCGAGGGCATCCAGGGCAGGGGTCAGCATTTCCCTCACCTCCGCAGACGTCAGAGCCCGATGCGGCAGGATTTGCGCGAGGTTTTGCTCGGCATACTCCGTGACCACGAAGAGAAATGGATGCCCCCCAAGCTTGCAGCGCCCCGCTTCGAGGACGCGGATCAAGTGCGGATGCGACAGCGACGCGGCCAGCGCCCAGCGCGAGAGTTGCGATTCCGCACGGGCCGGGTCCGCCGGAATGATCTTAATCGCGGCATTGGGCAGGTTTCGCGCCCTGCATTCGGTAAGAAATACAACGCTGTGGTTTGACCTGCCCAAAAAGCGGCGCAGGGGAAAGACGCCGTTGACAACCTGGCTCTCCCACTTCGTCCAGATCTCGGTCTCGGTCATCGTTTGGCCTCCAGACCCAAGAACTCCCATGAACATACCAACATATCATCAAGGACTGCTCAAGGAACGGCGGCTGATGTCAGCGTTTAACGACAAATCGATCAACGGCTGACGGGCCCGCCGGAGAACTCACAGGTCCCGAGTCAAATGCCATAATGGGCGCAGCAAAGACTTTGGACGAGCGCTCCATGGCGATTTTACAGTTGGTCGATGCGCGGCAGCGTGATCTGGGCGGCTTCGTCGTACGCCGGGTGTTGCCGGCCGCCGGGCGTCAGATGGTGGGGCCATTCATTTTTTTTGATCACATGGGTCCGACGCAATTCGAGTCGGGCCAGGGGATCGACGTGCGGCCGCATCCGCATATTGCCCTCGCCACGGTGACGTATTTGTTCTCGGGCTCCCTCGAGCATCGGGACAGTCTCGGCAACGTGCGCGAGATCCGTCCCGGCGACGTCAATTGGATGACCGCCGGTAACGGCATCGCACATTCGGAACGCACACCGCATCTCGCGCGCGCAACCGGCGAGATGATCCACGGGATCCAAAGCTGGGTGGCGATGCCCGATGGTCGCGAGGATGACGAGCCGAGCTTCACTCACTATCCGGCGAGTGTGATTCCGCAGCGCCGGCTCGACGGGGTGACGCTTTCGGTGATCGCGGGCGAAGCCTTGGGATTGCGCTCTCCGGTGGTCGCGGCGTGGCCGACGCTGTATGTGCATGCGTGGTTTACGCCGGGCGCGGTTTTGGACATGCCCACGGAGCACGAAGAGCGTGCCGTGTACGTGGCGCAGGGTGAACTCGCCACCGACGGCGGCAAAATTGTCGAGGGTCAACTCGCCGCACTCGCGCCCGGGGTTAAGATCCGATTGCGCGCAAACGGGGAGGCACGCGCCATGCTGCTCGGCGGCGCTCGCTTCACCACGCCGCGCCATATATGGTGGAATTTCGTCGCCTCGTCTCCGGAACGCATTGAGCTCGCCAAAGAGCGGTGGGCCAAGCGGGAATTTCCGCCGGTGCCGGGCGAAACGGAATTCATCCCGCTGCCTTCACATTGAGCAGGCGCGTCTCGGCGCGGGTCTGTGCCCGGCGGTTACGCGATTGATCCCCCGTCATTTTTCAACGGCTATTTCCAGGAGACTTCAATGAGCGACAAAACCGCGACGGTGCATTGGGAGGGTCGGGGCAAGCAGGGTGTGGGCAGGATCAGCACGGAGACCCAAGCGCTGAAGTCCTACCCATACGGCTACGCCAGTCGTTTCGAGGATGACAAGCGCGGCACAAATCCCGAGGAATTGCTGGCAGCGGCGCATGCGGCCTGCTTCACCATGGCGTTTTCTTTCGCTTGCGATGCGGCTGGGTTCGCCACGGCGGCCGTGGACACGCAGGCTGCGGTGCGATTGGTGCTGAAGGGCGGCGGCTTCTCGATTGAACACATCGGCCTCAAGCTCGAGGCCAGCATTCCGGGAATCGATGAAGCGACCTTTCAAAAAATCGCCGCCAAGGCGAAACAGGATTGCCCCCTGTCCAAGGCGTTGGCGAGCGTTCCGGAGATTACGCTGACGGCAATTTTGCGCGCTAAGTAATGACCCGTGATCGGCGAAAGGTGCGCAGCAATCCGACGATCCAGCCGATCGCAATCCCCATGAACACGAGCAGGCCGCCCATGACCAGTTGATTGGATAGACGCAGCGGTACGCTGCGATGCGCGCCCATGATCAGCCAGTGCATGTAGCAAACCATGGCGACCATGAGGCAGCCGAACCAAACGGCGTGCGAAACCAGCAACGCGCGCGTCTGCGCGATGCGTTCGGGCGCCAGCCAGTATTCCCGATTCGGCATTTTCATGTCGCCGGCTTTGGAATAGACCACGCTCAACAGCGCCACCATGGCGATCGGAAATCCCACTCCGATCGCGAATAGGAATTTGGTGTAGAACGCGCGCGTCATGAAGCTGGTTGGAAAGCCGGCGCCGTCGAAATGAGAAGCGACCATGGGCGGCAGGCTCGACACGGTACTGGAGAAATAAAAGATCGCGAGCAGCAATGCCAGCGCAAATGCGATCCAGGGAATTCTGTTCATGCTTGTAGGCACCATAGCACGGGGAAAAGCGGGTGATTCATCGGCGCACCGGCTGGCAGCTCGGCCGCCAGCCCGGGAAATTCCGGTGATGTTTTCCAGCGGCGCGGCGTATGCCGGATGTCATCGCCCAAGAACCGCACCGAGAACACGCGGCGTCGCTGCGCGGCGTCGACACCGCGCGCGCCGTGAAGCATCAGCATGTGGAAACACACCGCATCGCCCGGCTGCAAATCCCAGCCGAGGATGCGAAACCTCTCGCGCGCCGCGTCGATATTCGGCAAGTCGGCCAGCGAGCCCTCGGGAAACCACCTGGCCTCGGCGTCCATGAACGTGCGGGGCATCAACCAGGGCCCCAGGTGCGAGCCGGCGACGAGCTCCAGCGTCGAATCCCGGCTCACCGGATCCACGGGAATCCAGAAGCTGACGTTCTGCCGGCCTTCGATATTGTAATAGGGCTGATCTTGGTGCCACGGGGTCGGCTGCCGGGTTCCAGGCTCCTTCGTGAGCATGTGGTCATGATACAAGCGCGCGGTGGAGCTTCGCATCAGCCGGCCGGCGGTTTCGGCGAGAGGGGAATCGAAAATGAAACGGCGGTAGTGCGCGTTTTCCCGCCAGTTGCAGAAGTCCTCGACGAAGCGGCCCGGGTCATCCGCGGCGCTGGCGACGATGGCGCGCGGACTCAAGGCCGAAAGATTCAAGTCGATGCCGGCTCGCAGTGTCGCGATCTCGTCCGGCCCGAAGAGCTGTCGAATGCACACGGCGCCGTCGCGCTGATACTGCTCGATGAGTCCCTGGTCAATCATGCGGGCAGCGCATCCAGTATCTCCCCGATCAATGCCGCACCCCGATACGCGAAGCCCGTATAAATCTGCAACAGATTCGCGCCGGCCGCCAGGCTCGCGCGCGCGTGTTCCGCGCTGACGATGCCGCCGACGCCGATAATCGGAAACCCGGCGCCGAGTTCGGCCCGTAACCGGGAGATGATTTTAACCGAGGCGGGATGCAGCGGCGCGCCGCTCAAGCCGCCGCGCTGCTCCGCCGCGGGCGGCCGTTCAAGCACGCTCAGGTCAGTCGAGGTATTGGTCGCGATCACCCCGTCGAGCTGCAGCGAGCGCACCTCGTGGGCCAGGGTGGAGAGCTGCTCCTCGCTCAAGTCGGGCGCAACCTTCACGAGTATGGGAACGCGGCGCGCAAAGCGCTGCTGTAGTGTGATGCGCTCCTCGAGCAAGGTGCCCAAGATGCGCTGTAGCCCATCGCGAGCCTGCAATTCACGTAAACGCTCCGTGTTGGGGGAGGAGACATTCACCGCAACGTAGTCCGCATGCGGGTAGACCTTGCGCAGGCAGGCCAGGTAGTCATCTTGTGCATTCTCGAGCGGCGTATCAAAGTTCTTGCCGATGCTGACGCCGCGAATTCCGCGGTAATGGGCGCGCTCGAGCCGGGAGACCAGGTGATCGACTCCCTTGTTATTGAACCCCATGCGATTGATCAGCGCATCGCTGCCTGCGATTCTGAACATGCGGGGTTTCGGATTGCCGGGTTGCGGACGCGGCGTCACGGTGCCGAGCTCGATGTGGCTGAATCCGAGTGCCCCGAGCGCGTCCAGATAGTCGCCGTTCTTATCGAAGCCGGCCGCCAATCCCAAGGGATGAGAAAACCGCACTCCGAAGCTCTGAACCGCGAGCGTCGCCGGTACCGGCAATGCCGGCCACAGCGGCCGCACGCATTTTAGGGCCGCGAGTCCCCAATCATGCGCGAGCTCCGGATCGAGCCGCCGCAGCAGCGGCAGCGCGGCGCGCGCCATGGCAACCGCCGCGCCGCTCAAACGTATCTCCAGGTCGCCAGAGCGCCCAAATAAAAGCAGGCCTCGGTGACCAACTGTGTCGCGTCGAGCTTGTCGCCCGAGGCGCCGATTTTTTTGTATTTGAAGTAGGCAATGAATCCCAGACCCACGACTATGGCGGCGGCCAATCCAATGAGCCCGGGAATACCCAGCAGCGCCGCGGGCGCAAAGCCGATCAGCAGCGCGAGAGCGAGCGGCCCGTGCCCGACTTTCGGCGCCGACTTTTCAGCCCGCGTCGCCATGACGGAGACCAGCAGCGCGAAGCTGGCGGCGTAGCCGCAGATCATGATCAGTGCCAGCGGCACGTTTGCCGGGGCAGCGAAAGGCAGTTTCGCGGCGGACAAGGCCATCAGGGCGTTGTACTTGATGAGCAGGCACAGCACGCGTCCCAAGAGATCCAGCCGCGTGGCCGGCAGCGCGCGAAACTCGGTGGTCAGCAGTGCCGTGGCGCTCATCGACAAGATGACGGCCACACTCGAGGGCCAAATTTGCACCGCCAGCCAATAAATTGCGCCGCCCAGTGCGCCGATCAAGATGCCCATGAGAGGCGCAAATTGCCCGGTCACGCGCACTGGGAGCCCGTCTGAGTATTGCGCGTGGCCGCAGCGTTCACGCCCGTTTGCGCTCGAAACTGCTCGGCGCCGCCAGCGTGGCGCGCAAATAATGACCGGTATACGAGGCTTTGTTGGCCGCCACCTGTTCCGGCGTGCCGACAGCAATGATGCGCCCGCCGTTGTCGCCGCCCTCGGGCCCAAGGTCCACGACCCAGTCGGCGGTCTTGATGACATCGAGATTGTGTTCGATCACGATCACCGTATTGCCCTCATCGCGCAGGCGCTGCAACACCACGAGGAGCTGGGCGATATCCGCGAAATGCAGACCCGTGGTCGGCTCATCGAGAATATACAGCGTGCGCCCGGTGGCGCGCTTCGAGAGTTCCTTCGCCAGCTTGACGCGCTGTGCTTCGCCGCCCGACAAGGTGGTCGCGCTCTGTCCCAGGCGCACGTACGACAGACCCACATCGAGCAGCGTCTTGAGCTTGGGCTGCACCGTGGGCACCGCCGAGAAGAACGGCAGAGCGTCCTCGACGGTCATGTCGAGGACCTCTTGAATGTTCTTGCCTTTGAAGCGAATCTCCAGGGTCTCGCGGTTGTAGCGTTTTCCCTTGCACACATCGCAAGGCACATACACGTCCGCGAGGAAATGCATTTCCACTTTGATGACGCCGTCGCCCTGGCAGGCCTCGCAGCGGCCGCCTTTCACATTGAAGCTAAATCGGCCCGCTTCGTAGCCGCGTGCGCGCGACTCGGGCACTGCGGCGAAGATCTCGCGGATCGGCGCGAACAATCCGGTATAGGTGGCTGGGTTGGAACGCGGTGTTCGCCCGATCGGGCTCTGATCGATTTCGATCACCCGGTCGATATGCTCCAGACCCTCGATGCGATCGAAGTGCGCACTGCCGGCCGACGCGTGGTTCAATTGCGTCGCGACCGCGCGAAACAGCGTGTCATTGATCAGGGTCGATTTGCCCGAACCCGATACACCGGTGACGCAGGTCATCAATCCCAAGGGAAATTCAGCGGTGACTTTTTTCAGGTTATTGGCGGTGGCGCCGATCACCCGCAGCATGCGCTTCGGATCAGGAACGTGCCGCAGGCCCGGGATTTCGATTCGCCGGCGGCCGCTCAAGTACTGGCCGGTGATCGAGTCCGGGTGTGCGGCCACCTCGGCCGCGGTTCCTTGCGCCACGATGTTGCCGCCATGTACACCCGCGCCGGGACCCAGATCGACCACATAGTCCGCTTGGCGAATGGCATCCTCGTCGTGTTCCACGACGATGACCGTGTTGCCGAGATCGCGCAAATTGACCAAGGTGTCGAGCAGCCGCTGATTGTCGCGCTGATGCAGACCGATCGACGGCTCATCGAGAATGTACATGACCCCGACCAATCCCGAGCCGATCTGGCTCGCGAGGCGAATTCGCTGCGCTTCGCCGCCCGACAAGGTATCGGCGCTGCGATTCAGCGTCAGATATCCAAGCCCGACGTTGCCTAAGAACCCCAAGCGATCATTGATCTCCTTGACGATCTTCACCGCGATTTCACCGCGCCAGCCTGCGAGCTTGAGCTTGCCGAAGAACTCCAGCGCGCGGGTCACCGACAGCGCCGAAATATCCGGAACGCTCTTGCCGTCGACAAAGACATTTCTCGCGGCACGGTTCAACCGCGTTCCGAGGCAATCGGGGCAGGCCCTCGACGAGCGGTACTTGGCGAGCTCTTCGCGGACCGCCACGGACTCGGTCTCGTTGTAGCGCCGCTCGAGATTCCGGACGATGCCTTCAAAAGTGTGCCGGCGCGAAACGGTGCCGCCCTTGCCGTCCAAATATTTGAACTCGATCTGCTCATCGGCGCTGCCGAACAGCACCAGATCTTGGACTTTTTGCGGCAGGGTCTCGAACGGTGCTTCGATGTCGAACTTCGAGTAGCGAGCGAGCGACTGGATCAATTGAAAATAATAGGCGTTGCGCCGATCCCAGCCGCGCACTGCGCCGCCGGCCAGGGATAAGTGCGGATTGGCGACGATTTTGGCAGGATCGAAGAACTCCTGCGTGCCGAGTCCGTCGCAGGTGGGACAGGCGCCGATGGGGCTGTTGAAGGAGAACAGCCTCGGTTCAAGCTCGCTCAAGGAGTAGTTGCAAATGGGGCAGGCGAACTTGTCGGAAAACACCAGCTCGGCGCGCTCCGGTTCGTCCATGTAGGCGATGCGCGCAACACCCTGGCCAAGCCGCAGGGCCGTTTCGAAGGATTCGGCCAGCCGTTGTCCCAGATCCGGCCGCACCTTGAATCGATCGACGATCGCCTCGACCGTGTGCTTGCGGCGTACGTCGAGTTTTGGCGCCTGGTCGAGCTCCACCACCTTGCCGTCGATGCGCGCGCGCACAAACCCGCCGGCCTGCAGTTCCTCGATGAGTTCGGCGTGTTCGCCCTTGCGTTCTGCAATGGCGGGCGCCAGCAGCATCAAGGCGGTTCCTTCCGGATGCGCGAGCACGCTGTCCACCATCTGGCTCACCGTCTGCGCGGCAAGGTCGATATGGTGATCCGGACAGCGCGGCGTACCGGCGCGCGCGAACAGCAAGCGCAAATAGTCGTGGATTTCCGTGACGGTGCCGACGGTGGAGCGCGGATTGTGCGAGGTCGACTTCTGCTCGATGGAAATGGCCGGCGAGAGCCCCTCGAGGCTATCGATATCGGGCTTTTCCATCATCGACAGAAATTGCCGGGCGTAGGTGGACAGCGATTCTACATAACGGCGCTGACCCTCGGCGTAGATGGTGTCAAAGGCCAGGGAAGACTTACCGGACCCCGACAGGCCGGTGAACACAATCAATCGATCGCGCGGCAGGTCGAGATCGATATTCTTCAAGTTGTGGGTCCGGGCTCCCCGGATTCGGATATTTTGCATCTAACCGATTACTATACGCGCCGCGTCAACTGCGGGTAAAACGAGCCTATGGGAGTGCGTGGGCGGCGCATATCTGCACTATTGCGCTTCCCTAAGGTCAATATTGGGGCGGTGTTCGCCGTGTACAATACGCGGCACTGAACAAGGCTTGGGGGAAGGACGTGGCGCGCGGCGTAAACAAAGTGATTCTGGTCGGCAATCTGGGTGCCGACCCTGAAACCCGATCCATGCCAAGCGGCATGACGGTAACCAACATTCGGATCGCCACCAGCGAGTCG
>Ga0209169_10000412_pt1 | contig 25844 bp, 26 predicted proteins | sample HubBroMetageWRM4_FD_188346 | JGI IMG/M metagenome (GOLD analysis project Ga0209169, IMG submission 188346) | Warmed soil microbial communities from the Hubbard Brook experimental Forest, New Hampshire - Hubbard Brook CCASE Soil Metagenome WRM 4... | ecosystem: Environmental > Terrestrial > Soil...
GATGATCAAGATTCAGCAGATCAATCAAGCCTACGAGCGCCTACTCAAAGGCGATGTGAAGTACCGCTTTGTGATTGATATGAAGTCGCTGAAGTAAAGCGGAAGCTGTCTGCCCAGATTGCGTCCGAGCAGCGGACGCAATCTGAGGCAGGGTGCCGAACGCACTGGACACCGCTGGCTAGCGTGGTAGCATTGGGTCAGAACGGGATTAAAGTCGGCCCAAAGACCATATGGTAGTCACAGTCAATATTCCTGATGAACTGGCGGCGGCGGCCAAGGCCCGTGGCTTATCTGTCGAAGCCTATGTCTTGGAGATTTTGGCGCGGCAGTTGACGCCGCCAGTGGAGATCCGGCAGCCGCGAGCGCCCGAGGAGATACGCGCCTGGCTTGACTCGCTGGCCCAGTTCTCGGAAAAGATTCCGCCTTTGCCCGAGACCATTTCCCGCGAGTGGCTCTACCAGGACCACAACTAAATGGCGATTCCGTCGTGTCTGGTTGACACCAACATCCTGCTGAGGATGACACGACGCTCCGATCCTCAGCACGAGTTCGTAGATACGGCGCTTGCCCGGCTCGCCTCCCAAGGCACGATTTTTCACTACACCCACCAAAACATCGCTGAGCTTTGGAATGCAATGACACGGCCTCAAGTGCGGAATGGCTTGGGTTTAAGCGCGGCTGATGCTGAGCGCGAAGTTCGTGCTATCGAGGCCGGCATGACTTTCCTGCCGGATGGCGAAGCCGTCTATCGAGAGTGGCGCAGGATTGTTATGCAACAGGAGATATTGGGCGTTCAGGTACACGATGCGCGTTTAGCGGCGAGCATGTATGTCCACGGCGTGGGCCACGTCCTGACACTCAATGTCACGGACTTCACCCGTTTCAGCGGTCTCTCGGCGATCCATCCGAGTAGCATTCGCTGACCGGGCGAGGGGATGTTCCCCCAGGTTAGCGTCCAACACTCGGGCTTGAACGTGGGCACAGGGCTGGTTCAGTTGTACATCCAAAGTCCGCCGTGACCGAAAACGCGAGTCTCCGCAATTAGGTTCACTTCGGTGGGGCCGTTCGCGGCGCGAAGGAGAATCTCACGGTGTCTCGGACGCCTTCGGCTTTCGTGTCTCAGGTACTTGGTCACATACATTGGAGCGTTCATCTGATTCTCTCCCTTTCTGCTCATCGTACATCATCGACTGCCTTGTCGCCGAGGCCGCTATTACGCGCGACAATACACTTGCTGATCGACCTAGTTTCGGTCATCGGGTTGCTATTCTATTTCTACGCGGTCGTGCGGATTCTGAGAACCTAGAAGCAGCGAGACGTTGTGAACATGACCTTCTGGTGGGTCGTCCTCGGCTTGATCGGCGGTGCTGCGATCGGCCTTCTCTTCTACGGGCTCTTCGGGTAGATCAGTAGCTAGATTAACAGGCTGGTCGAAACAAATCCGCATGTCGGAGCGTCTTTCCCACCCCGAAAACTGAATCTCCGCCTGGCAGTCTGGCATCCAATTGGTAACGCTTAAGTACGTGTCTTTACTAGCGTTTGCGTTAGGAGTCAATGCCATGAGTAGCACGGCACCATTCGCTACCAATAACCCTTCCGGCGCGCCCCGGTCCCTGCCCTTCGAGCAGGTCGAAGATCTCCTCAAGCTGCACAAAGCCTCCCAGAAAATTTCCTCGATTCTCGATCTTGATGAACTCATCGACATGGTCGTCAATGACGTGGCTCGCTCCTTCGGCTGTATTGACGCGGACCTCTACTTGCACCATGAAGAGCGCGGCGAGTTGATATTGGCTAGCGCCTGCGGGTGCGACGGCTGTGATGCTCACGGCCCCGGCCACAGCTTGAAGATTGGCAAAGAAGGCATGGTCGGCCACGTCGCCGCCACCCGGCAGATGAGGTATGCGCCCGATGTGCGCGTCGATCCTTACTACATTGGCTGCGAAGAATCGACGCTTTCTGAAGTTGCCATCCCGCTTCTTGTCGACGGTCAATTGGTTGGCGTCTTTAGTACTTCACACCATCAATTGGATGCATTTCCTCTGGAGCAGCGCCGTCTCCTTCAGGCGCTGTGCAGTGACGTTGCCGTGGCGGTCCACAATGCTCGCCGCTTTCGCGATGAGCAAAATCGCCGCCAGGAGATGAGCCGCGAGGCGCAGGAGGCCCGCGCCATTCAGCAGTCGCTGCTGCCCAAGAGTTCGCCCCTCATTCCCGGCTTTGCCATTTCCGGGCTTTCGATTTCTGCCGGTGCTGTCGGCGGCGATTGGTATGATTTCATTCCCATGGGTGACGGTCGTTGGGCGCTGGTGCTCGCCGACGTCTCGGGGAAGGGAACCGCCGCCGCTCTGCTGATGTCGGCAACTCGCGGCATGTTGCGCTCTCTGGCTGAGACCAGTTGCACGCCCAGCGAAGTACTGAACAAGCTGAACCGTTTGCTGGTTGAGGATTTTCCAGCTGGCAGATTTGTGACCATGGTATACGCGGTGCTCGATCCCGCTCGCCGCAAGCTGCTCTTCGCCAGCGCGGGTCACTTGCAACCTCTGTTGATCGCTGGAGGCCAGGCGCGTTTTGTGGAAACGGAAAAAGGTATTCCCCTCGGCATTGGTACGGGAGATTTTTCGCAGATCGAAGTCGATCTGCCGCAAGACTCCTGCGTAGTGTTATACAGCGACGGCATCACGGAAGCCGAAAACAGCGATGAAGAACAGTATGGAGCGGAGCGGCTTCAGAAGCACGTTTTGCAACCAGACGCATCTGCCGAAAGCATCCTCGCAGATGTCCGTTCCTTCGCTGACGGAACCGCCCTCCGTGACGATGCTACGGTGATTTTCGTCAAGGCCTGATGAACTGCGAAAGGGCGCGGTCTATCCGAACCGCGCCTTATGTTCTTTCAAGATGCAGCGGTCCATCACCACCAACACGCCTGCCTTCCGTGCCTTCTCAGCCGCAGCCTCGTTGATCACTTCTTCCTGCATCCAGATGGCTGGAATCTTAAGCTCGATGGCCTGATCCACTATTTCTCCCACAAATTCCGGGCGGCGGAAGATGTTCACAATGTCGATCTTCTCCGGAACATCGCGCAAAGACAGGTAAGCTTTCTCGCCCAAGGCGCCTTTGATCTCAGGATTCACCGGGATAATCCGATAGCCCTGGGTCTGCATGTATGCCGAAACTCCGTGACTGGGACGCAATGGGCTGTTCGAAAGGCCGACCACCGCGATGGTCTTCGCGCGTTTTAACAATTCCCTGATGGGGTCGGGAGCAGGGGAAGCCATACCGGAACATTGTAGCGGCGCTCGGAAATAGACGCCAATTCGCTCCGGCTAATCTTTTTTGGCGGTTACATCCAGCTTCTGCCGGAACATTTTCATCGCCAGCTTACGCACAGTGTCAGATACTTCCTTGTTGCCGGAAAGGTGTCTCAAGTCTTGTATGAGCAGGTGCTTGATCAATCCCAGCGAAACATCAATTGGAGTTCGCGGGTTCGACGTCAGCGCCCGGACGATGGGATATTGCTTGATGAATCGCCGCTTCATGGGAATCGCGCGCAGCACCGACTCCAGCACATTCTTCTGCCCGGCAAATTTTTCGACCTCACCATCGGTTACTTTGGGCGACTCCAGCACTGCCAGCGCCACGATCTTGGTGCCATCCCGGATCAGCAGCGAGCGCTCCTCTTTGTTCCCTTTCATCGCCAGCTGAATGCGGCCTTTGATGTCGAGCTTGGAAATCTTTTGCAGCGCGCTGCCCCGCTGCTCGTCGGCGCTCAGGATCCACTTCTTCAGCGGAGCCCGCTTGGGTGCCGCTGCAGCCCCATATTCACCGCTGGGCACGGAGGCCGCCGGGGCCTCAACGGCCGCATGCGCCTGTGGCGCAATTTCCTCGTGAACTCCACCAATAGGCTGGAACGCGTTGCCTGTCTCAGCGACGATTTCAGCCGCGTGTTCGGAAAGGTAGGCGCTGATCGTCTCTTCCGAAACCTCTGACTCATCCCCGCCGCTCTCGCCCGCTTCATGGGAAGACGCGGCCTGCCCCTCCCCAGCCTTTACCTCCTGGATCGCCTGTGCTTCCGCCTCGGTGAGGTTCGGGTTCGACTCCAATACGTTCAAGATTTCCCGCGTCGCGTTGACGCGCGCGCTACTCAACAGTGTCCCAACCTGCTCGCGGGTTGCCGATACCGCCAGCGTCATAATGGATTCCGCGCCCACCGACGAGTTTTCCAGTAGCAGCGGCAGCAACCCTGGCCTCAGATTCTGCGGGTCCGCCAAGTAATTCAACACTGCCTTCGGAGTTGCGGGATTGGCCGCAGCTTCGCGGGCTGAGTCTTCTTCCCACCCCGCCAGCGTAAGTCGCGCCCGCTCGGCGAACACTTTGTTCTCAGTCGCCAGATAGACCAGAATCTCGATCATCTCCTGCGGTGGCACGGCAAGCGCGCCTCGGGCCGCGGTCTGCATCAGTCCTGACGGCACTGCGGAAGCGCGTATAAGGTCGATCATGCGCGGCATAGGTTTGCCTCTGACTCTGAAAGCCTGTGACACTTATAGGATCAAGCAGGGGTGAGGGGGCTTTCCAGTTTTTTCGTGGCGGGTAACGTTACGAAAGGCACTGTCCGCAAGCATCAGAGTATGGACGCCTAGCTCTGCTCAGCCTTCCCGCCCCTCCGCATCTGCAAATACGCCCGAATGAACGGTTGCAGATCGCCATCAATCACGCGATCCACGTCGCCCACTTCCATCTTGGTGCGGTGGTCTTTGATCAGGCGGTAGGGTTGCAGCACATAAGAGCGGATCTGCGATCCAAAGTCAATGTCGAGTTTTGAGGCCTCGATCTTCTTCGTGGCCTCGCGCTTCTTCTCCATCTCATACTCATACAGCTTCGAGCGCAGCATGCTCATGGCTCGTTCTTTGTTCTTGTGCTGTGAACGCTCGTTCTGGCAGGCCGCCACAATTCCGGTGGGAATGTGCGTAATCCGCACCGCGGAGTCAGTCGTATTTACGTGCTGCCCCCCTTTGCCACTGGAGCGGTAGGTGTCGATCCGCAGATCCTCGGGTTTAATGATGACCTCGATGCTGTCGTCAATTTCCGGCGACACATAAACGCTGGCAAACGAAGTGTGACGCCGCTTGGCCTGGTCAAAGGGCGAAATTCGCACCAGTCGGTGCACTCCGATTTCACTGGTCAACAACCCAAAGGCATACTCGCCATTCACCGCGAACGTCGCCGACTTCAGCCCCGCCTCTTCTCCCGGTTGGTAGTCATACAGAACGGTCTTGAAACCCTGCCGCTCCGCCCAACGCAAATACATGCGCAGCAGCATGTCAGCCCAGTCTTGGGATTCGGTACCGCCTGCGCCAGGATGAATCGTCACAATGGCATTGAGGTGATCGTTCTCGCCCGAAAGCAGCGTCTCGGTTTCCAGATGATCGACGCGTTCTCGCAGCGACGTAATCTCACGGCGCAAGTCGGCGTCAACCGACTCGCCTTCCCGGGCAAGATCGAAATACGCTGCAATATCGTCGGTGCGCCGAGCCAAGTCGGTATCGGTCGCCAACATGTCTTCGACGCGCTTCTTTTCGCGCATCACTTGCTGGGATTTCTTGGGATCGGACCAGAAATTCGGATCGGCAACCTGCTTTTCCAGGTTGCTCAGTTGCTGACGCACCTTGCCAGTGTCAAAGGTACTCCCGGAGTTCGCGGACTTTGTCTTTCAGAACGGCGTATTCCTGTTCCAGTTCAACATTCATAATCACGACCTCGCGGATTGCGGCTTCGGGATGAAAAGTACCATTAAACAAATTATCGCACACGTATAGGCAAACCAGTCTCCATGATGGGTGTAGAAAGTAGTTTCGTTCGACAGCGCATAGGGAGCCAACAGCGCAGTGCGAACTTTGCGCGGCACGCTGGCCACAACCCTCCCATACGGATCAATCGACGCTGTGACCCCGGTATTCGTGTCTCGCAGTAACCAGCGTGCATTCTCGACTGCCCGCATTCGCGCCTGCTTCAAATGCTGCGCGTAGGCGCCGCTGTCGCCGTACCATCCATCGTTGGAGACGTTAACAAAGACCTGCGCGCCCTGCGCCACCGACTGCCGGACTTCATCGGGAAAGATCGATTCATAGCAGATGAAGACGCCCAGCTTTACCCCACCTGCCTCCAGCGGCGCGCGGGATGTACCCGCCGAGAAGTCTCCCACCTCTTTCGTTAATCCCCCGGCAAACGCAAACACCCGCTTGAAGGGAAGGTATTCGCCGAAGGGAACCAGGTGTGTCTTGTCGTAGCGTGAAATCCATTCGCCCGCCGGACTTACCAGCGCTGCGGAGTTGTAGAACTCGGTTGCTGTTCCGGGCGTTACTGGCGCATTGGGGATCCCAATGCTGCCGGTCAGTACCCAGGTGTCAGCCTGCCGCGCCAAATTGCCCACCGCATCGCGAAAAAGAGGATCACTCGTATAGAACGGCGCCGGTGATTCTGGCCACACGGTCAAGTGTGACGAATTCGGGGCTTCCACGCTCACTTTACTCAAGTCTCGCAGCGTGGAATTGAAATATTCCTTCGTCCAATCCGCGCCCTCAAGGATCGGGATATTCGCCTGCACCAGGGTTGCGGTGCGGTCCGCGGGAATTGCTGGCGCTGGAATCAGCCTTCCCGATTGTAGAACCACAGCCGCGCCCAGCGCCGCCAGCAACAACCGCTTGCGCTGCTCCCGCCTCGCCAGAAAAGCCGCTGCAAAGGCTGCGTTCACTACCATGATCTCGAAGGAAAGTCCGTATACTCCGGTCACCGTCGCAATTCGCGCCAGCGGAATGTTGTCCACCTGGCTGATTCCCAGCAAATCCCAGGGGAATCCTGTGATCCGCGTGCGCGCCAGTTCAACTGCCACCCACACCACCGGTGACAACAGCAGCGCCCGCCGGCTGAAATGATCACTTCCTGCAAGCCAACAGACGAGTAGCCCGGACACTCCATGGTAGATCGCCAGGTACATACAGAAGAGAATCAGAATTCCAACCGCTGCCGGCGCGTTCACCCCACCGTAGTGGCGCATGACGCTGTAGATCCAATAACAAGTTCCCGCATACCACAGGATTCCGCACACGTAAGCCAACACAAAACCTTGCACTGGATTCGCGGGAAGCAGTTTGATTCCGGCGCGGATTTGCAGCGTCTCCGGCGGTCGCGCTCGCAACAGAGCGACCAACAACGGTGCGACCGCCACCCATCCCAAGATGTAGAGATTGGGAAGAGGAAATACCAGAATCTGCAATCCCGCAGAAAGCAGAACCAGCAACCAGGCATTCTTATGAATTCTCGTCACACCGCAGGATAACAAACACATCGAAGTCTCCGACCGAGAACTGATATCTGATGTCTGATATCTGAGAACTGAGAACTCCCGAACTTAGAACTGATTCTGATCTCTCGATGTTGTTTGCGTCCGCCTATTTGCCTACAATGCTCCCCATGCGCTACAAGTCCATACTCGTTTTGTCCCTTATTCTCTGCCTATCGATCGCCGCCTTCGCCGCGCCGGCCACCATGCGCCTGGACTACTACCACACCGGTGACACGACCCATGAACTATTCAGCGTCGATCGTATTGTGATCGAACCGCTGCCCTGGCCCGGCAACATGGCCAAGACCATCGACGATACTAATCTCGGCAACTATTTCTTCGAAGTGCGCGACCAGGCAAGCGACCGTCTTCTCTACTCTCGCGGGTTCAGTTCCGTCTACGGCGAATGGATCACCACCGAAGAAGCCAAGAATGCCAGCCGCACGTTTTCCGAGTCGTTGCGCTTTCCCGCTCCCGAAGCGCCAATTAAAATTGTCCTGAAGAAACGCGACGAAGGCCAATTTCACGATGTCTGGACGACCCGCATCGATCCCAAAGACAAGTTCATCGACAGTTCGCGCCCACCTTCGCCCGGGCCGCTCCTGACCATCCAGAAAAGTGGCGAGCCAGCCACCAAAGTTGATCTGCTCATCATGGGCGACGGTTACACCGCCGCCGAGCGCGCCAAATTCGAAAGCGACGCGCGTCGCTTCACGGAAATATTATTCACACGCTCGCCCTTCCGCGACCACCGCACCGATTTCAACGTCTGGGGACTCTGCCCGCCATCGGAAGAGTCCGGCATTTCTCGCCCCTCCAGCGGCATTCATCGCCGTTCGCCCTTGGGCGCCACCTACGACACCTTCGATACCGAGCGCTACATTCTCACTCCCGAAAACCGCGCCCTGCGCGATTTCGCTTCCTACGCGCCTTACGAGTTCATCGAAATCCTGGTGAATGGCGCAACCTACGGCGGCGGAGGAATCTTCAATCTTTACGCCACCGTGGCGGCCGACAGCGAATGGGCGCCCTATGTTTTCGTTCACGAGTTCGGCCATCACATCGCTGGCCTCGCCGACGAATACTACACCTCGCAGGTTGCCTATCTTCCGCCCTCCAAGAAGATCGAACCCTGGGAGCCCAATGCGACCGCTCTGCTCGATCCCGACAAACTCAAGTGGAAAGATCTGGTCGTCGCCGGCACGCCGGTGCCAACGCCCTGGCACAAAGAAGAATTCGAAGCCATGGAGCATGAAATCCAGGGCCAGCGCCGCGAGCTTCGTGAGCAGAAGCGCCCTGAATCTGAAATGAACGCACTCTTTAAGGAAGAGCGCAAGAAAGAAGACGCAATGTTGGCTAACGACAAGTATTCAGACCGCGTGGGAGCGTTCGAGGGCGCGAACTACGAAGCTCGCGGCTACTACCGGCCGCAGGAAAACTGCATCATGTTCACTCGCCACGACTCTTTCTGCGCCGTCTGCCGCCGCGCGATTGAGCGGATTATCGAGATGTACGCGAGCCAATGACTGAGCAGTTCGCTCGAACTCTGTGTTCCTCAGTGCCCTCTGTGGTGATGAACTTTCAAAGTATCTCTCACGAACCCGGCCAGTTCCGGCGTAACGTACCGCGGTGGCGTCACGTAAAACATCGGTCGCCCCGCCACCGGCTTCAGTGAAACTCCGCTCCAGGCCTGCTCACCATTCGTCTCATGCAGAATGACCGCATCCGCCCGGTCAAGAAACTCCTGTGCCGATCGCTTGAAATCAGCCGTCGCCGGATCCAGGACCGTCAAATAAAGATCAGGTTTCACAAACTTGAGAATGCTGTTCGACTCCAGAATCGCATTCTTCGACTCCGCCAGCTTCCGCCGGATTGTGGGAACCGCTTCCGCCAACCGTCCCTGTTCCGTCCGCACCCACCAAGCCTGTGCCGCCCCCGCAGCTAGGAATCGAGCACTGTCGGAATCTCCCGCGCGGTCCTTTTCTTCTGAAATCGCCCAACTGTGGTCGTCGTTTGCGCAGTGGCAGGACTCGCCGTTCTGCGAGCAGATCCCATGGCCGTATTGCGTGATCTTGAATGCAGTCCAGCCAAACTCCGGCAGAGCGGCGATGAGACCGGCCACCACGCTGGTCTTGCCCACGCTCCTCGAATGCCCGCCGACCACAACAATCGCCACAGATCGCTACTCCTTCTTCGTCAACCGGGCCAAAGCAGCCAACTGCCTCAAATATTCGCGCACCGGCTTTGCTGGAGTTCCCCAGAACGCTACACCGTTTCCGCGCAACACTTTGTTGGGCAGAACCCCTCCTTGGCCGCCTAGCATCACGCCTTCTTCAATGCGCGCGTGTTCGCCGATGCCGACTTGTCCGCCCAGCACCACATTGTTTTCGATGGTAATACTGCCTGAAAGCCCGGTCTGGGCCGCAATCACCACATCCTCGCCAATCTGGCAGTTGTGCCCGACATGCACCAGATTATCGATCTTCGTCCCTCGGCCAATGCGGGTAACTTCCAGGGCTCCCCGGTCAATCGTGGTATTCGCCCCAATCTCGACGTCATCTTCGATCTCCAGAAGTCCAACCTGAGGAAACTTCTCGTAGCGCCCGGTACTGCGGTCGCGCACGTACCCAAACCCATCGCTGCCCAGCACCGCACCGGAATGAACTATGACCCGATCGCCCAAGCGCACGCCAGGATAAATCGTCACATTCGGATAAAGCTCACAATCTCGCCCTATGCTTGCATTCGCACCGATCACGGTCCCCGGTCCGATTCGCGCGTTCTCGCCAATCTGCACACCTTCTCGGACCACTGCACACTCGGCCACGCTAACCCCGTTTCCCAGTTTCGCGGAAGCGTGCACCACCGCGCTGGGGTGAACCCCAAGTTTCGATTCTGACGATGGACGAAACAACTCCGCCGCACGCGCAAATCCCAACCGCGGTTGGGAATGCAGAAGCAGAGGCTTGGCGCCCGCTTTGCCGGCTGCGAATTCCCCCGCCATCACCGCCGACGCCTTCGATCGCATCGCCCGCTGAAGGTTTTTCTCGTCTTCTACAAACACCAGATCACCCGCCGCCGCCGATGTCACGCTGGCAATTCCATGCAGCCGAACCTCTCCATCTCCTACCAGCCGCGCCTGCACAAAAGCGGCCACTTCCTTGACCGAACGATCTTTTACCGAACCCTCAGCGTCCGAACGCGCCATTGCACCTTTTTATACGTTTGCCACCGGAAAGGAAAGCCGGGGCTAGAATGCTCTTATGGAGCGCAAGATTTTCTGGATCAGCTTCACGGTATTGGGTGTGCTTGCGGACATCGTTCTGCCCATCTGGTGGGCACTGGCCGCCACCATCCCCATTGTTTACGTGAGCTGGTGGGTCGCTTACCGTAGCGACTGGTTCTGAGCGGAAGTGGTTGCGGACGTCGGACCTCGATCCAGTGGCGGAAAATTAGAACGCTCTCATCAAACCCGGTCTCGTGTCTCCCGACGGCTCGCTGCGGAGTGTTGATTGACCGTAGCCGTCGGCCTCAAGTTGATCGCGCTTCTGGTAAGAACAACAAATCATTCGGGATTTCCTGTCTCCAGCCAGTCGATATTTCCCGGCATTGGCCCCCATCGTGCTCATAGTTCAGCGAGCGCATGTTTCACACAGCCAGAACTATTGTTGCCAGCCAGGCAGGAGCATTGCTTGAACCTGAACGTGATCCGCCCCAGATACGCCGATAGCTTTCAATGTATCGGGCCCGCTTGCGAGGAAACCTGCTGTCAGGGCTGGGTGATTCCTGTCGACAAGGCAACGACCGAAAAATTCAGCAAGCTGCCACCGAGTGCTGTGCGCACTCTGATTGATGCCAATATTCTGCTCACACCGCACAGCGATGACGGTTCTAAGCCACCCACATTCGCCCAGTTCCGTATGACGGCATCCAACACCTGTCCGATGCTTTCCGAAGATCACCTTTGTCGTATCCAGACGGAATTTGGAGAGGAACTGCTGCCTCATGCCTGCGCCACCTACCCGCGAATCATCTGTTCGGGCGGCGATATCGAAGAGAAGGCGCTGACGCTCTCCTGTCCCGAGGCCGCTCGCCTCGTGCTTCTGAATCCCGCCCTGCTCGGATCTGGCTACCCGCTGGTCCGCGCACCTTTTCATACTTCCTTCGGAGACGGTGATCAACCTGAGAGCGCTACCTCGATTCACTCCTGGTTCCGGCCCCTCCGGGATTTTTCGCTTGGCCTGGTAACGAATCGTGTCTTCCCCATCTGGCAGCGTCTGTTTCTGCTCGGTGTCTTCTGCCGCGGATTAGATTCCATCGCAAAAGGTGAACTGCATCGCTCGGTGCCTTCGTTTCTGAACGATTTTGAGACTGCGGTTTCCAACACTCTGCCGGCGGCGATGAATGTCCTGCCCACCGACCTCGGTCAGCAGTTGGATGTGGTGTTGCGGATGGCGGGAATGCTGCTTCAAAGCTCCGCAGCCCGTCCCCGCTTCGCGGAGTGCGTTGAAGCTTTTAAGGCCGGCATTGGTAACCGTCCGGGTGCGACCTTTGCGAGTCTCACCGCCCGCTACGGCTTGGCCTATGACCGATACTACGAGCCGTTCTTCGAACGCCAGCCCCACATTCTCGAGAACTACCTGATCAACACCGTCATCCGTTGCCAGTTCCCCTTTGGCCGCGAATCGATGCGGACGGGGGCCGCACCAGTGATGGCGCGTGAACATGGGTTGCTGATCGCGCAATTCGCATTAATGAAAGGATTTCTGATCGGCGTGGCAGGCTTTCACGGCGACGGATTTTCGGCGGCACACGTAGTGCACACGGTGCAGTCGGTCTCCAAACACTTCGAACATCACCTCGATTTCCTCGATCGCGCACGGGCGTTACTGGTGGAATGCCGGTTGGATGATAATAGCGGTTCCGCGATCCTGCTAAGAAACGACCGCAGTTCCCGCCCCGACACTACCTCGTCTCTACCCCAATTGCTTACGTGAACTGATGGGGCGCCTGCGGCAGCCGGTTCTGATCAAAGGAGTTCACCTTACCTTCCGGCAAGGCCTGCGACCCAGTTAGAATTGTGCACCCAGAGGAATCTCGCGTGGCACACTCTGTCCAAGTATTTGGAACCGATGTCAAAGACCATCTGCTCGTTGCGGCCGATATCGCCGGAACGCTGGTCTTCGCGGTGGAAGGCGCCTTGGCCGCCGTCAACGGAAATCTCGACCTCATCGGCATCATGGTCCTGGCTTTCTGCAACGCATTGGGAGGCGGCGTCATTCGGGATATTTTGCTGGGGGCGCTTCCGCCTGCGGCCCTGCGAGATTGGCGTTATCCGACGATCGCCTTCGCGGGAGCAGCGCTGGTTTTCTTCCTGCATTCCTATGTGAAAGCCATTCCTGTCCCCGCCCTTCAGGTCCTGGATGCCGCCGGTCTGGCAATGTTTGCGATTGCGGGCACGCAGAAAGCCATGCTGCACAAAATGAATCCGCTGGTCGCGGTCATGCTCGGGACCATCACCGGCGTGGGCGGAGGCACCATCCGGGACGTTCTGCTAAACCAAATTCCCAACGTCTTGCGGTTCGAAGTCTACGCGACTGCGGCCCTTGTGGGGTCTATTTGCATGATCGCCGCGAAGCGGCTGCGCTTACCCTCGAATGTGGCCGCAGGCATTGGCGGTGTCACCTGTTTCCTTCTCCGAGTCGTCAGTATTTGGCAGCACTGGAATTTGCCAAGGGCGACGTAGCCCCCTTGGTGCGACCAGCCATGTCCTTCTGCCGATACAATCCCAGCCGAAAGTAACACCGGTCCACGCTCACCCTGACAACTTAGTTGCTACCATGGGGTTCGTCGCTACAAGGGGGATTTCCATGACCATACCGAAACGGCTCAGCGTCGCCTTTGTCCTGTCTGCTGTGATCACCGGCGGTACGTTATTGGCGCAGACTAGCGCCAGCCCGCAGCCGGCGGCTCCCACCGGAGGGCGTTCTGGCCAGCCTTGCTGGAAGCAGGCCGGTATTTCATCTTCCGCCATGCCCCAACTCCGCCAGATTCGTCAGACCACGCGCTCCCAGATGGAGTCGGTGCGCAATGACAGCTCGCTCACCCCGCAACAAAAGCAACAAAAGGAGCAGCAGCTAAAACACGACGCCTACCAGCAAGCTGATTCCTTGGTCGGCTCTCAGCAACTGCAAGCTTTGCGGAGCTGCCAGCAACAGCGAACGGGAAATCGCAGCGGTTCTGCGCCGCGGTAATCCATGCGTTCGCGTCGTTCGCAGGTCCGTATCCAGCCCCGTCCCCAGGCTGCGCTGTCTGTTGTCACTCTGAACTTCGCGCCGGGGAGAATTGACTCAGTAAATGGCTCTCAACTGACAGCCATCCTTGGAAAGCTCACTCCGCGCGTAAACTAACACCAGGCAGGTGTTGTGTGCGACCAAGACCTCCACACGGGAAATGAAAGACAATGCCAGTGCATGAAGCGCTTCTCCACGAATTTCGCGCCTTCGTTTCCACCGCCCCGACCGCCAACGCGATCATGGAGCACATGGCCCAGCGCCTGCACCAGGAGCTGACGCGCTACAACTGGGTCGGCTTTTACCTCCTTGATCCCTGCGACCCCGGCGTCCTGCTAGTCGGGCCTTTCGTTGGCAGCTTCACACCCAATGCCCGCATTCCCCTCAGCACTGGACTCTGTGGCGCCGCCGCCAGTACCGGGAAGACCGTCGTCGTGCACGATGTCGCAACCGACCCGCGCTATCTTTCCGGTTCTCCCATGGTCAAGTGTGAAGTCGTAGTCCCCATCTTCGCAAAGAACAAGCTCGCAGCCGAACTCGACGTCGAAAGCTATTTTGCCGGCACCTTCACCAAGCCCGAACAGGATTTCATCGAAACCTGCGCTAGCGTAGTCGGAGAGTATTTGGGGACACGATAGATAATTTCTCCCCCCGGACTAACAGCTTCCTAGTACAACGGTTTCTCCCCCTCAGGCCGGGTCTTCCAGCGCCGATGCACCCACAGCCATTGATCCGGATACCGCCGTACGTATTCTTCGATGATCTTCGTAAAGCGTGCTGTGTTGGTCACGGCATCCGCCTCATCGTCGCCCGTGCGTACCAGTTCGACGGTGGGATCAAAGCGCAGCCGGTACTTTCGCAGTACCGGGTCCCAAATCGTAAATGTCGGCACCACCGCGGCATCCGTCCGCAGTGCCACCCTGGCCAAGCCCACTGCCGTACACGCCGGAATCCCGAAGAAATCTACAAACACTCCCTGCGGCGGAGTCATGTTCGTATCCATGAGGATTCCCACGACTTCACCTGCCTTCATGGCGGCCAGTAGGGCCCGTGGCGAGCCATCTTTGTCCAGGGTCTTGTTGCCATGCATGGTGCGGTAGCGCCGCGTCAGGTCATCCAGATAAACGTTGTCCAGTGAACGCATCACAACATGCAACGGATGGCCCTGTAACGAATGGGCGAAAGCCGATAGTTCCCAGCCTCCCAGATGGCCAGTAAGAAACAACACTCCTTTGCCGCGCGCAAAGGCCCGCTCATAATTCTCAAATCCGTCGTAGACCACTACCTGAGTGACATTTTCGACGGTGTATTTGGGAAACTGCGTGACTTCTGCCAACTGCCGGCCCAACGAACGGAATTCCCCACGCAGAATTCGCTTGCGCTCACGCTTGCTTTTCTCGGGAAACGCCATCGCCAGGTTGCGCATGCCCACCCGCCGCAAGCGCACATGCAACAGATAGATGATCCCGGCCAGCGTGATGCCCGCTGTCCGCGCCAGTGGCCGCGGCAACGCTTCCATGATCTTGATCAGAATCCAGGCAATCCCGTACTCAATTCGCTGGCGCATGGGGTGGGAATGTGGGACGGTAGCATCCGGGAAATCCTGTGTCAAACTTGGCAGCGGCATTCTCTCGCTTCCTGCACCAGGGTGAGGAAATCAGTGCGCCCTGATTCTAAAGGATTCCCAAATCTCAGGATTGGTTGCCGCGTGGCCTTGTCACGCTGAGCGCCCCTGTCATGCTGAGCGAAGGCTGAGCCTCGTGCGGCGAAGCTCAGCCGCAGTCGAAGCATCCCTACCTTAAGCAAATTTTGTATGAACGGAGTTGTCTACGCTTGCGGGAGTAAGACGCAGGAAACCACAAATCCAAAAAAATGCGGGGTCGGCAACGGTGACCCTAAATCCCCGTTCCCAACCCCGTCTCCCAGGTTCTGTGGTAGGTGAAGCGAGTATGCGTTAGACGTCGAAAACCGGCAAGATTACGAAGGTCACTGTCCTCCGGTAACCGCCTACTTCGCGGTCACCAGCGAATGTGTTATGGCGTGCACCGACAGCGCGATCCGGTTCTGCACTCCCACCTTGCGCATCAGTTTCGCCACATGCGCTTTCACCGTTCGCTCTTCAATCCCCAGCGCTGCGCCGATTTCTTTGTTCGAGCGGCCCGCCACCAGCATCTCCAAAACTTCCTTTTCGCGATCGGTGAACGTGACCCGGCCCGCAGGAAAGATTCTTCCCGGCGATGACGACACCCGCTCAATGAACATCGAGAGCACTCGTCGCGGCGCCCACACCGAGCCTTCATTCACTACCCGAATCGCCTGCACAAATTCCGCCGGTGACGCAGCCTCATCCACGTAGCCCTTGGCACCCGCTGCAATGGCCTTGAGAATGGTCTCTTCGTCAATACCAGAGCCGGTCACAATAATGCGCAAGTCCGGACGTGCAGCCTTCATACTGGCCATCACATCAAACAGATTCTGACCCGTGCGGTTCCCCAGCAGTACCAGGTCGATGTTTTGTAAGGCGGCCAACTCCGCCAGCGACGCGGAGATCAGTTCGAAGTCGGATTCGTTGTCAAACAATGTTCGGAATCCTACGAACCGCAGTGGATCACTTTCCACCACCGCGATGCGGATGGGCGTCTTCTTGGCGAGTGCGGTTTTTACTGCGGTCGCTTTCATAGTTTTCCTAACACCGATGTATGGGCCTAGAATAGCTAGAATCACCCCGGATAGAAAGCTTCGTGAAGGCTCTGGCAATTACGGGAGTAACATAGAAACTACCTCAAAAAGAAGGACTTACAGATGATGAAAAATGGTTACCGTTGGGCTGCAAGCTGGGTTTTAGTGGCCACTGTGGGAGTGACCCTTTTGGCAACCGCCCAGACCGCCTACCAGCCCAAATTCCCCGGAGATCCGGCCCGTTCCGACTCCGAAGCCGTCGCCCTCGGCTACATGCGTACCGTATTGCGGGCGCAACGTCTCTACAACCGGCAAAACCACAAATACGCAGATTCCCTCGCCAGTTTGGTCCACATTGGATCTTTCACCCGCCGCATGGTCAACCCTGATCGCGGCGATTACACCGTCAGTTTTCATCCCCACAAGGACGGCTTCGACCTTCTGCTCACCCCCAAACACGAAGATGCGCAGCACCGTTCTTTTTACGCCAAGGAAGACGGCGTCATTCACGGGGAGGAAGAGAGGTCGGCGACTGAAAATTCTCCGAAGATCAAGTAGCTCTCGCTCTCAAGAGCCGTTCCTGATCTCTGCCGCCTTCCCATCCCGATACGTAATGCTCACGGCGTGGCCGCCGTTCGGATAGTTCACCGTTTTCACCTGCGGATCGCCGGAACGCTCCGGAATACCCATACCGATGGCGAAATCCGCCTGCAATTCATTCATCCCCGGCTTTACCTGGTGCTGCGCGATCGCAGCCCACGTCTCCGCCGTCCAATGTTTATAAAGTTCGTGCGGGTCCTGAATGTAAAGCATCTCGTCCGAATAGATCTGGTAATCGCTGCCCTTTAGCGAACCGATGGGAAAGGCGTAATTCTTGCCATCCTTCTGAAACACTGCCAGTACCTGCTTCTCGCCCGGTGTACCTGGCGTAGCGTCCGTGACCACGTCCGTGATCTGGAGCTGTTCAATGGGCAATAGCAGTCCTGCATTGTGCTTGAAATCGGCGTGATGACCCTCGTAGAGATAGTAGGTGTAACGGTAGCCCTCCTTGACCCAAACCGGCTGCTTCATCAACTCTTTTGCCGATTGCAAATCATACGGATATAGCTTCTTCGGCACCACATAATAGTCGGCATTAAGCGGTATTTCCCTGGTTGTGGCCGGCTGCGCCGCCTCGTGGCGTTCGTACAGGATGTAAGCCGTGCGGGCGCCGGCAACGAGGATCGCCGCCCCCAGTGCGATTTGAATCCTCTGTTTCAATTCTGGGCTCATAAGCTGAGGTAAACTTATCGTTTAGGAGCATCCCATGTCTACTGTCACTGAAGCCGACGTTATGAGCGCCTTGAAGCAATGCTACGATCCCGAGATTCCCGTCAACATCGTCGATCTCGGGCTGATCTACGGTGTCCACTTTGTCCCGGTCGTTCCCGACTCAAACGGCGAGCAGCAGGATGTCACCGTCGACCTCACCCTGACCTCGCAGGGCTGTCCCGCTCACGTGACTATCAGTGAACAAGTCAAGGCCCGCCTCGAGCAATTGCCCGGAATTCGTAACGCCGCGGTCAATGTCGTCTGGACTCCACCCTGGGGTCCCGAGCGTCTGAGTCCCGAAGCTCGAAAGCAGCTCGGAATCGAATAGTTCTATACTGCTGCCGATGCCAACTTCGCGCTCTTCAATCATCCGTCTTGTCATCCCTTTTTTGTTGACCGCTTTCGTACTCGCCCAAACCAGGCCCCGTGCCCGTGATCTAGGTGTTCCTTTCGACGGCACACCTGGCGCCTTGAACGCCATCACTGATGTCAAAGGCGTCGAAGTCGGCCATACAACTCTGATTTCAGGCGACGGCGCCTTGAAAGTAGGCGTGGGTCCGGTACGCACCGGGGTGACCGCCGTTCTGCCCCGGGGCAAAGACTCCAACGATGCCGTTTTCGGGGCGTGGTTCGCCGAAAATGGCGCCGGTGAAATGACCGGTACTACTTGGCTGGAGGATTCCGGTTTCCTCGACGGCCCAGTCATGCTCACCAATACCCACAGCGTCGGCGTAGTTCACGATGCCGTCATCACCTGGAAGGTGAAACAGGGTATTCCGGATCCGGAAGGCTACTGGTGGTCGTCGCCGGTGGTGGCGGAGACCTGGGATGGCGATCTCAACGACATCAACGGATTCCACGTGAAGCCGGAAGACGCCTTCCACGCCATCGACACTGCCCACAGCGGTCCTGTTGAAGAAGGTAATGTGGGCGGTGGCACCGGCATGATCTGCCACGAATTCAAGGGCGGAATCGGCACCGCCTCACGTGTGCTCAGTGCGAAGAATGGCGGTTACACCGTCGGCGTCCTGGTGCAATGCAACTACGGCGACCGTAATCAGCTCCGCATCGCGGGTGTGCCCGTGGGGCAGGAAATTCAGGACAATAAGGTTCGCGACAAGGACGTAGGTTCCATCATCGTGGTGGTTGCCACCGATGCTCCGCTGATTCCAACCCAGCTCAAGCGCGTTGCCCGCCACGTAGCCATGGGACTCGCCCGGGATGGCAGTTACGCCGGCAATGGCTCCGGTGACATCTTTGTCGCATTCTCTACCGCCAATCCTGGAGCCATTTCGCCCCACGGCCTGCATCAAATCACCATGCTGCCCAATGATTCCATCGATCCGATTTTCTTGGCCACAGTCCAAGCGACGGAAGAAGCAGTCGTCAACGCCCTGGTCGCCGCCGAAACCATGACCGGAATCAACAATCGTATGGTGACCGCTCTGCCCCACGACCGTCTGCGCGAACTACTGAGGAAATACAACCGATTGGCAAAGTAATGCGGGCAGGGTTTCCAGTGACGCCGGCTTCCCGCTACTGACTTCCTCCCACACCCATTGCCATCTCTGCAGGGACCGCGCTCCGCGCTAACAGTCGTCCTACACCTTCGAGGTCGACCGGCTTCGAAAAGAAATATCCCTGGCCATATTCGCATCCCAGGCTCGCGAGTTGATCGCGATGAGCGGCAACCTCAACCCCCTCCGCCACCACCTTCAGATTCACCGTGTGCGCAAAATCAATGATCAGATGGACGATCTTCCTGGCCTCCTCGTCGTTCTCCATGTGAGTAACAAAAGAGCGGTCGATCTTGACCACATCCACCGGAAACCTGCGCAGCCGGCCGAGCGAAGAGTGCCCAGTGCCAAAATCATCAATGTTGATCGAAATCCCTAATTTCTTCAGTTGTACCAGCACACTTCTGGTTCGCTCCGGATCGGTCATGGCCACACTCTCGGTAATTTCCAGGTGCAGCCGGCGTGCGTCCATTCCCGTCTCTTGCAGCGCCTTTTCTACATCACCAACCAGATCAGGATCTGCAAACTGCCGCGGGGAAACATTCACCGCCGCCAGCAGCTTCTCGTGCGACCCCGACGGCGATTGCCAACTCTCTGCCTGTCGACATGCTTCTCGCAGTATCCATTTGCCCAGCGGCATGATCAGGCCAGTCTTCTCTACCACGCCCAGGAAACGGTCCGGATAGAGCAGTCCCTCCCGCGGATGCTGCCACCGCACCAGCGCCTCGAAACCCGCGATCTCCCCCGTCTTCAGCAGCACGATCGGTTGGTAGTGAAGCCTGAATTCCTGGTTTTCCACCGCTCGCCGCAACTCGGTTTCCAGTTGCAGTTGCTCCACCGCCTTGGTGTGCATCTCCTCATCGAAAAATACGCAGCGCGATTTGCCCAGCATCTTCGCCCGGAACATCGCGATGTCAGCATCTCGCAACAAGTTTTCCGCCCGGTCATTCGGAGTCGTGCTGAGCGAAACTCCAATGCTCGCCGAGATGAATACTTCCTGTCCTTGTATGGAGAAAGCTTCTCCCAATGCGTCCAGGATGCGTTTGGCTACTCGCATCGCGTCACTGGGGTCGCGGATCGCTTTTACCAAAATCGTGAACTCATCCCCGCCCAACCGCGCCAGCACATCGTCGCTGGCAGCCACGTCTCTCGGCCGTTTGTCCGCCACCCGCGCCAGCATGTCCTCAAACCGCAGGCAGTTCGCCAAACGTTGACTGATGGCGAGCAGCAGTTCATCCCCCACCCCGTGCCCCATGGTGTCGTTAAATACCTTGAAGCCGTCGATGTCAACGAACAGAACCGCAAACTTGTAGAAGGCATCTCGTGCCGCACGGTCGCAAGCCCGCTCCACCTGACTCAAAAACAGAAGCCGATTCGGCAAGTCGGTCAGCCCGTCGTGCAGCGCATTGTGTTCCAGTTTGCCCTCGGCCCGCTTCCGCTCGCTGATATCGCGGTTGACGATCACCAGCTTCTGCACCTCACCCTTTTCGTTGCGGATTACGCTTGCCGATGACTCCACCACCAGCCATTCCCCATTCTTGTGCCGGATGCGGTATTCCAGTCGCTTGCCCACCCCCGTGCGCCGTGCCTCTGCCGCCGCCACTTTCACTTTTTCCCGGTCATCTGGATGAATTTGCTCAAACGCCGATGTCCGTCTCAACTCCTCCGCCGAATATCCCAGAACCTTTTCGTACGCCGGACTGTTATACAGACGCTTCCCACTTACATCAACCAAGGCGATCATGTCGGCTGCGTTCTCGCTGATCAGCCGGAACAACTCTTCGCGTTGCATCAGTCGAGCCCGCAACTGTCGCATGCGCAAATGCTGATAGAACACATAAAGCAGCACCAGCCCAAACGCGCCGACCACCGCTTCATAACTTCCATCTGCCAACACTTCTGCTCCAGGCATGCTTCGACGAGTCCCTAAAGGAGGTTATCGGCCTCGAATGGGGTGGAGTTTAGCCGAGGCCGCTAACTGCTTGTTAGTAGATGGTGTATCCCGGCGCAGGGTTCCGCAGGTCTGGCTTTGACGCCATCAGCAACAGCGCCCCAATTCGTTTGAAGGCCCGCAAGTCTTCCAGGCTATTGAACGATTGCGTCTTGTAATCATCCGGCGTGGGCGTGTCGTCGGGAATGAGTTGTGCTTCCACTCGCTCGAACGCGTGTCTCTTCAAAAGCTCAACGTACTCGGCCGCCGAGCGCACATGCACCGGCACTTTCAGCTTGTCCACCCATTGCAGAGAGTAGGGGTTGTCCTTAAAGAGGTTAATCAGAATGAACAGCCGGCCTCGCGGAGCCATCACCCGGAACAATTCTGCCAGCGCCCGTTCCTGGTCCGCGTAATAATAAAAAGATTCGACCGATAGCACCTTGTCGAAAAAATTCTCTTCCCACGGAATCTGCTGCGCCGAACCCCACACGTACAAAACATTGTCGAAGTCTTTCGACGCCACTCGCGCCCGCCGGATCATCTCATCGGAAACATCCAGGCCCACCACTTGTCCGAATCCTTCCGGTCCTTCCGTCACCAGTCGCGCCAGCAGCCGCGTCGCCCAACCCGCGCCGCAACCCAGGTCGAGCACCCGCTCTCCCGGCCGCAGATCCATCAACCGGATCGTCTTCTCCGTGATGTTGAGGTGATGGCGCTCCATCGCCTCGCCGTGCCCTTCCTCGGCCCAGCGGTTGAATTCAAGTTGCAGTTTCTCGTCAGGGGTGGGTACTTTTTCCGCCATCGTGGTAATCCCTTACCATTGTTTACCACCATGCGCGAAAAGTCACCTGGGCAGATTCTTTCTTTATCGTGCAACTCCGCGAAAAATCCGTGGCCGCCTTTCTCCGCGATCTCAGCGCCGTTCCTCTGCGACCTCCGCGATTAAAAGCTCCTTCCGCTCTAGTAAGTGAACGATTGCAGCGTGGTCAAAGCCGGCGTCACAATCACATACCCAGCCCGCTCGCTCGGATGCAACGCCATGTACGCCGGGCTGGCCGGCAAGTCAAACCCATTGAGCGACTCCACAAAGTTTCCCTGCTCATCGAACACCTGGATGCTGCTCCCCCGGGGAGCGGTGCTCGAGAACTCCTGTCCCACCAGAAACAGCTTATGGATGGGATCTACTTCCACATCCAGCCCGCTCTGCGATTGATCGTTGGCTCCCGGCAGTACAACAATCTTGCCCGTCTGCTTGGCCAGATCATAAAACTCCACGCTGAAATCATCCTCGGTTGCTGTACATGCAATTCCGGTGTTGGAGTCGACCGCAATCCCGTTGATGAATCCGAGTCCCAGACCCTCGAATTCCGTTAGCTTGCCGGTGGCGAGATCCACCATCCCAATCTCTGTGGTGCAGCCATAGCACCCGTACGAGCCTCCCAGAACTGCCTGGTTCGTCGCGCTATTGATCGCCATCACCGGGGAATTGTCGAAGTCGAAAACCGGATCGCTCACCTCAAAGACCTGTCCAAATGTATTCGCCCCCACGTTTGAACTGAACACATACGAATTGAAGTTGTTGACAGTATTTTGGAATGCCAACACCGCCGTGTTGGCAAGCCCCTGGCTGACGGCCATTCTGCTGATGATGTCGTCAGCATTGGGTAGAGGCGGCGTCCACTTGCCCGTAATCTGGTTCGAGCTGAGAGGGTTGGAAACTCCGTAGCGGCGCCCGTCAACGTATAGATTGGTGACGTGTTCGTACTCCGTCAGCCCGACATGATTGTTGAAGATGCCTAGAGTGACAAAGTCATCCTTGCTGTTGTTCAGTTGTTTGATGATCTTGATAGTCTTGCCGGTCTTCTGATCGAAAGTCTCGACTGCGACATTGGCATTGCCGTTGGCCAAAGCAACCGCCTCGCTCAGAATCCCTTCGGTCCCTGTCTGGTCGATGTCATAGCCCAGAATGAAGCCGCCTAACGCACTGTGCACCACAACACTCCCCGGCCCGATCGGAGCCTTCTCAGCCTGCGCTACTGCCGTCAGTGAGGCTGCTAAAGAGAACAGCGCCAGCATTGCCGTGAACATGATTTCTTTTGATCGCATAGAAAATACCCTCTCCGAATGACGTTAGTAGACCTGGGACAGGCCGGGAACATCTTATTCGCGCTCCACCATTCTGATTGTCAACAGTATGTAAAACCTGGCGGCAGGTTAGTGCTGCGACCCCCTGCAAAGCCCCGCCTGCCCTGCGTTATGCAAAGTTATGCTACATTTGCCCGGCATGGCTACCAGCCCGCAACCGCCCCCGGAACCTGAACTTCTTTATTGCCCCAAGTGTGCCGTCGAGGTCACCGATCCCCTCATTTGCGGAGACTGTTCCGCTGTCATTTGCCGCCGCTGTGGTTCGCCGCTCGAATCCGCTGACGAACTGGGCATGGGATAAATCATGGGCCTTTCCGCTACTGCCCCGCCTGCGACCCAATCGGAATCCCAACCCACTCTGGTTCGCGGCCTCTCGTTGCTCGATTCCATACTGCTGCTGGTCGGTGGGGTGATCGGCTCCTCCATTTTCCTGACTGCAAAAGATATTGCCGGGCCCCTGCCTCACCCAGTTCTGTTTCTGCTGGTCTGGGTGATCGGCGGCCTGATTTCCTTGTGCGCCTGCTTCGCCTTCGCCGAACTAGGCACCATGTTTCCTGACTGCGGAGGCCAATATGTGTACCTGCGCGAAGCCTATGGCGACCTGCCGGCATTCCTCTACGGCTGGACCATGTTCAGCGTGGGCAATGGCGGTTCCATCGCGGCCCTGACCGTGGGTTCGGCTGCATACCTCGGCGGCATCATCCCCGCCGTTTCCGGGCAGCACGTGGTTTTCACCGCTGCAGGTGTTGTGCTGACTCGCGCTCAAGTCGCCGCTCTCGTTATGATTGCCGTGATCACTTGGATCAACGTGGTTGGGTTGCGCTGGGGTGCCTTGCTGCAAAATGTCGCTACCTGGGCCAAGTTTGTGGCCATGGCTGCATTCGTAATTCTTGGTTTTGCCATCGGCAAGGGCGACTGGCATCACTTCACCGCAGGCGCCACTCACGGGCTTAGCCTGGGCGTGAGTTCCGGCCAACTGCTTTCGGCATTCGGCGTCGCCCTCATCGCCGTCTTCTGGGCCTATGACGGATGGGTCTACATCGGATGGGTGGCCGGTGAAATGAAGGAGCCCCGCCGCAACCTGCCTCTGGCCATGTTCTTTGGCGTGATGATCGTCGGCGTCATCTATGTGGCCATGAACATGACCTACCTGTACGCTCTTCCAATTAACGAAATCGTGAAACACGAAACCATTGCCCACGCCGCTGCCGTGGCTCTATTCTCGCCCGCCGCCGCAGTCTGGCTCTCCGCCCTGGTAGCGGTCTCCTGCTTTGGCGCGGCCGCCTGCGCCATCCTAGGCAGCCCGCGAATTTATTACGCCATGGCGAAAGATGGCCTTTTCTTCCCTCGCATGGCCAAAGTCCACCCCAAGTGGCGCACTCCAGCCTTCGCTTTGATCGGACAAGGAATTTGGGCGGGGATCCTCACCCTCAGCGGCCGCTACGATCAGCTCTACACCTATGTCATGTTCGGCATGGTGCTCTCCTACACCCTGACCGTGATTGGATTGTTCGTGCTCCGCTACAAACGTCCCGACATTCCGCGTCCTTATCGTTGCACCGGATATCCGTGGCTACCGGCGATCTACGTTCTTATCGGAACCGCCTGGACCCTGAACACCATTTTCACCCGCCCCACCGAATCGCTGGCCGGGACGATTATTGTGCTGCTCGGCGTGCCAGGATATCTGTACTGGAAAAGGAGCAGCAAAACAGCAGTCTGAATCTTCTGCTCGTCCTCTGTGTTCTCTGTGTCCTCTGTGGTTAAATAACGCCTTGTGTCTCCCGGCACGCGTCTCGTGGAAAAACTAAACTCCCTAACCCCCGACGACCCCATCCGCCCCAAGCGCGTCATGGGCTTCCGCGATCTGGTTCTGTTCTACGTGGTCGCCGGCATCAGCCTGCGCTGGATCGCCACCGCTGCCGCAGCCGGCCCCAGTTCCATCATCATCTGGATCGGCGCCTGGCTGGCTTTCTACACTCCCCTCGCGCTCTCCGTCATCGAACTGTCGTCCCGCTATCCCGGCGAAGGCGGCCTCTACGTCTGGAGCAAGAAAGCTTTCGGCGACTTCTCCGGATTTATCTCCGCCTGGACCTACTGGACCAGCAATCTCCCCTATTTCCCCGCCGTGCTTTATTTCGCCGCCAGCAACGCCATCTACATCCGCCAAACTTCCTGGGGCCATCTCTCCAACAACCCAACCTACTTCATCATCTTTGCTCTGCTCACTCTGACCGCGGCAACCGTTCTTAACATCGTCGGCCTCAACGTCGGCAAATGGCTGCACAACGTCGGTGCGCTGGCCATGTGGATACCCGCTATCATCCTCATCATCATGGGCGTCATTGCCTGGCGTCACTTCGGCGCAGCGACTTCGTTCACGCTTCATTCCATGACTCCCAGCCTTCATTTCAACAACATCATCTTCTGGTCGCTGCTGATCTTCGCCTTCGGCGGCTGCGAAACCGCTTCCTTCATGGGAGACGAAATCAAAAATCCCCGCCGCACCCTGCCCTGGGGATTATTCGTCGCCGGCGTGACCGTGGCCCTCTGCTACATCCTGGGAACCATCAGCGTGCTGGTGGCGCTGCCGCCCTCCGAGGTCAGCAATCTGTCCGGACTCATGCAAG